>Ga0214545_1000635_pt1 | contig 58430 bp, 36 predicted proteins | sample CNSS4metaG_FD_160064 | JGI IMG/M metagenome (GOLD analysis project Ga0214545, IMG submission 160064) | Root nodule microbial communities from cowpea collected in UCLA plant growth center, Los Angeles, California, USA - CNSS4 | ecosystem: Host-associated > Plants > Roots > Nodule | place: USA... | reverse complement strand
CAATCTCCTTAAATTATCTTCTAAATAATCCAATATCTTCAAGATATATTTGTTTGTTGTGGAACTAAAAAGATTCAAGAAGATATTCTCATATTTAAAAAGATTTGGTAGTTATTATCTTTTAATATTTTATGATATAATTAAATAAGATAATTATTTAAAAATATCAAATAAAATATCTAAAAATATATTTTTTCCAAATTATCTTCTATCATAAAGATAAAGAAAACCGCAAGGTCCAATTTTTTTGTTGCTCTCTTCTTGGTTTAGCCAAACTTCACTTTTCAAACTTTTCTTGCCATCTTCATGCAATGCTTGGCTTGGATTTTTGTGATTTTGATAATTTCTTATTCTTGGATTTATCTTTAAGTTGTCATGAAGCTTTAAGCAATTTATTTCCACACCTCCATGAGCTCAACTTAGTTGCAACTGCACTAACACACCTTAAAATATCCAAAGAACATTTATGCAACTAAAAAGTTATTTTTAACATGTTTTTGTATCTCATGCTCAATAAACCCAATTAAATCAATCTTTAAGCACACAAATTCAATTAAATACCCAGAATCAAACATTAAATGAGGGTAAAAAATACGCATTCATTAGTGAGCAATGCTTTGGAAAAACAATCCATGTCTAGTGAAAGTGACAATTTTTCTTATTGATTTAACTTGTACGATACACTGAGTTAGTCACCATGGTTGGTTAATTGCAAATCTTTTTGTAAATTTAGTATAGAATGTAACACCTGTGAAAATTAATTAATTAAATAATTAATTAATTAATAAATGCGGGTAGTTGGAGCCTTTATGACATTAAATGTTAATGGGTGTGACGTGGAAAAGTACTAGCTCAAGTGGTTGAGAGTACTTAATTATGTGAGATGACTTGGGTTTAAGTCCTAGGTATGCCATTATATGTTGTTTGATTATTTAAATTTTAATATTATGCATGATCATGTTGTGTGATAATAAGATTATAGAATTATATGAATTGTCATGAAACATGATTGGTTGAATTGGTTGTGCATTTGAATGGTGACTGAGTGGTCAAGGGTTTAAATCTTGGTTGCTCCAATTTAATTCTCTTTTTGCTAAAATAGGGTACGACATGAATATGAAAAGGTGGAAAGAACCCTAGCATAAGGGGGTAGCTAGAGGGCTAAAAAACAACTAATAAAGGCCTTGAATAACAATTAACTTACTTTAAAAGGCAAGTTTTGAGTGAGGATAGGGGTTTTGGGAAATTTTTTTTTGAGGGCTTTGCAAAGGATGCAAAAATTGAGAGTGAGTTGAGAGGATTGTGGCAATTGAGAGCGTAGGGAAGGGAAGGTGTTAGGCTGCCTAGTCATCAATGAGGGATTTTCAACATTCTGTGTTTTTCTAAGCAAAGGAAAAGTTCAGGTTAGGGGAGCTGAACCTAATTTTCGTATTGTTATTTTAGGTGTATAAATTTGATAATTGTATGGTATGAAATTAGTGTTATATGCAATCTGAGTTTGAGGTTGGGGTGCTTTGATATTGTTGCTTGAAAGTCCTACCAATTGTATGGGTATGAGGGACTCATGCACTATTCACGTGGTTTATGATTCTAAACTGGATTTTTGGGACTATATTGGGTCTCTACTTTTATTAATTGCATTCTGTGAGATAAGAATTTCGTGTGGCATGTGCTGTGATTCAGAATCTGGTTGGTTGATATTGTGTGCAATGACATGCTATGCATTCTTATGATTAGAGTGAGGGTTTTGGGTATTGAATGGTTATAATTGATTAAACGTTGGGTTTTGGTAGTTCCATTGGATGTAAATATGTATACTGATAGGTTGATTGTTGATAGGGAATGCTTGGTATTGTGTCTATTGAGTTTTGGGTATGGTTTTGGTTGTTTTCGTGATTGAACAGTGAGCGAATCCTTCTTTCCTAGGCGAGAGTTGCAGGACTTCATTCAGGGTTTAGGATCGAGCAATTCGCTCAGGCGACTAAGGTTGGAGTTGAGCAAAACGCAGTCTTGCTCAGGCGAGAGTGGCTCGCCTAAGCGAGTCCAGTGAGGAAGCCTGTACCATTTTGAGCACGACTTCTCGTCCAGACGAGAAGTTTTGAGTTCTGAGCGATGGATACTCTCCCCTAGGCGAGAGTGGCTCACCTAAGCGAGTTCACGAAGTGGTATGACGCAGATTCTAAGTTTAATTCTCGTTCAGGCGAGGGCTGGGTGTTTTGGGCGCAAGTATGATTCGCTCAAGCGAGAAGAGCTCGCCTAAGCGAGATGTGATGGTGAAGTCACTATTGAACACTCGCACATGTGAGGTGGGGTGGCTTAAGCGAGGCTAATGGGCTAGCCTGGGCGAATAGCTCTAGCTTAAGCGAGTATACTACGAGTTTCATGTTTGTGGGTGATGTATGGACTGTTTGATTGTGAGTTTCTAAAGTATAGGAATTATATGCTTGTAATTGTGGTGTTTGGACTAAGTCCAATAGGGGTCTGGGATGTGCTTGATGGTTGGACGCAAGATGGGCATGGAACTGGGTAGTTCCCGTCGGCTGCTAAGTGGCAAGGAGTCCTTAGTATGGTGATTACATGCATCGGACGCACGATGGGCAAGGAACTGTTATGTTCCTATCAGCTACTATTGGGCAAGGAGTCCATAGTATGGTGATTGCGTGCGTGCCATGGTCCAAGCGAGGGAGGCTTGGATGTTTACTACAGACGAGGAGTCTGTAGAGCAGGACTATGAGTAGGATAGGCTCGTAGGGTTGGACCACGAATGGGTTAGTTTCGTGGGAGCACAATGAAGTCCCAAGACCTAGTTCATGCATATGACTCATGAAGGACTATGAGATCATGGATGGTTAATTTGAAAATAATGAAATACTTTAGTAATGTTAGCTTCTTTGGGATGGATGACATATTTATTATATGTATTTATATATTTGTGCATAGCTCACCCTATCTGTGTGTGTGTGGCGATGATTGGATAACTTGTTATCCGGGAGTAGATGATTTGACAGGTGAGTCAGGAAATGCTTAGAGGCGGAGTGCAGGGGCTGCTTGAGGCTTTTGAAAGGACTTTCTTTTAAAGAATTTTGATGTAATTTTTAATTATGTGCTTTGGTAGATTTTGTAATAAAGAAATTTCGAATATTTGAACTATGTTATGGTTAAAGTTTCGCTTTAAATTTTCCCGCCTTTTGGGAATATGCGATTATAAAATGAGGTTTTATTAATATTATCGTGTTTTAATTTATTTTATTTATTCATTTATAATTGCTTAAAAGTAATATTCCTTAGGGATGTTACATAGAATGTCTCGAATGAATCTATCAATTATCATTATAGTGTGTAATATCACTATAGAGTTGCCCCTATTAGCATGGTTAGGAAGATTATGTACAATATATCGAGGTTGTCATGTAATTGATTTTCATGAATAATATAGGCCTTTGAAAGTGTATCTTGATAATTGAAGTTGTACTTTTTGATGTCATGGCACTTTCACTTGAATGGAAGGCTAATGACCGTGACCTCATGTGTAAAAGGATAATGCATGTCAATGCTTTTATTTGTTGAGACTACTCTCAATTGTTCGTTATGTTGAACGAGCATTTGTGAGAGTTGTTTGGTATGGTCAATAGTTTGGTTTTGGGTGAGTCTTTTCTCGAATTCAAGAATTTAAACATTTTCTCAATTTCTTAAAGGTTGTGAGTTCAATTATCATTCTTAGTGTTTCATGTATGTTGATCATGAACATGGTCTAACTAGTCACACAAGCCTTATAATTAGTTTTGTTGAACCTCCAAATCTTAGCGAGTTGTGCCCTAATTAGATTACTTTCCTTAATTTGTTGTAGTTGTATATTTGTGATTTTGTTTCCTTGTTATTTTGGAAATGTTTTCTTTATGTGCTTTAAGGTTATTCACTATTGAAGGGTTCAACTCAACAATTAGTGAATACAATATGACAATTTAGACTTCAATTAAAACCATAAAATGAATGGTTTGAAAAAAATTTTTACCGAAACCCTACGACGGACACCAAATATTCTTATAAAAAATAAGCTTCATTTGGACCAGGTGTGTGAAAAATGAAATTTACTTTTTGAGTTTGTGAAATCTTACTGATAAACACAAATTAAGTTGTTGAAGATTCGAAAAAAGTTTGATTGTAAAAAATTTATCCTACATGTAAGTCAATAAAGGCTTAATATAATAACAACGAATAAATATAGAGTTAAATAAATACTTCCTTGAATATTGATATATATTTATAGACTTTTGTGTCTCAATAATTTAAGAAAGATGAATAATAAAAAATACATACCATTTATGAAGTTTACTAAGAATTTATAGTTTCTACAATTTTAAGTTTCCTAATCTAGGAGATATTCATATTTTAGAATTTATATAGACTATTATAGATATTGAAACATAATATTCTTTGTTCCTTATCTATTGAATCAACACTAATTACTTTTTAGATCAATGGTTGAGGGTCACTTAACAAACATATATGATCTTGGCGTGGAATTGAACCATCAATTGCAATAAAAAGGATTTGCACAAGAGCTGGATAGCAATGTTGCATTCAAGCGCTTGTTTGTAACATAACTAAGATGGAAATAAAATAAACATGAAAAGTTGAATACAAAGAAAACCAAACCAAAATCATATTGATCAAATCTTCGTGAAAAAATTATGAAAGAAAATTTTTACATCCCATGTAAAGTGATCATGATATAAAAAAGTGGGATGTAAAACATTTTAGAAAATGACATTCGTAGAATATTTTAACAAACAATATATTCTATTTTGATATTAAAATGTGCATTGTTGTCAGAAAAAAGTGTAGACTTTTCAAGGTGGAAAATGCAGTTTGGCTAACAAGTCGAGTTGTGACTCTGATAATTGATTGTCAAGTTTGTTGAAGACGATGGAAGATTCACTTGTAAAAAATTCTCTAATGTATAAGTTAATAAGAACAAATGCAATTATAAGTATATAAGTGAGTATGAGAATTGATCTTAACAATATTATCTAAATGCACTTAAGGTTGAAACATTAACGCCTTCTATGACAATGAAAATGATGTCCCAAACACAAACACTTGTTTTAGTATTTTCAATAGCTCTACATCGTTTAGGAATTGAGGCAAAGGGTATAGAGATTCCTCCTTCAATCTTCAAGAATCCAAGCAACTAGTTTTATGTTCTCGATCCTTATTCAAGGAGCCCAAATGCCTATAAATACACTAATTTATTAGAAAGTACCCACTCAACTATTTTTACTCAGTTCTATACAATTATTCTATAGATAATCTCTTCTCAATTTTTACAACAACTCGACAATAAATCATTAAAATGATCAAATCGACTCTTAATTACCACTCTTTCCACTTTAGATAAATTACATTTTCATTGGGTAAAAATACTTTGGTTTCTAACTTAATTGTGATCATGAATGATTTCACAAATTTTAGAAAAAAAAAATCCACTCTAAGGATATATATATATATATATATATATTTCTCTTCGTCTCAAGTTGATGGATCTTCTCACTTGAAAGATCCCCTATATCGATAATACACATTCCAGTTGACCGAACCTAATTCGAATTGTTTTGTTCCGAAGCAAAGAGATTCACGGGACAATTTGTCTTATTCAAATGTTCACAACCAAGAAGTATTAAATTTTATTTTTGTTTTCGGATAGGCCCTGAAAGGAGAAGAAATGTTAGAATGTCAATAAACGTCTATATTTTAAATTCATCCATATATATATATATATATAATAAATAAAGTGGGTGAAATTCAAAAAATACTTTAACTTAAGTAAATAATGGATGTATCGATAGTAACTTAAATTGTGCAATAACTTTTTCTCACAAAAGTAGTTAAAATATATAAAGATAATATTGACGATAGTTTAAAGAAATTTGAACGATGGTTGAGTTGAATTAAATATGCAGATAATGTTGAATAAATAAAATTGTCTAAAATGAATAGTTATGATCATTTCAAATAGCGGGTTGAAATTTTATGAATATTCCACTCGACCGTATTTAAATATTTATAAATTTAAAAATTATATTTAAAATTTAATTGTTAATATGATATTATTAAGTTAAAATTTAATTGTAATTTATTTAAAATTATTATTAAAATTATACATGTCTTTTTAGTTAATGATTTTACTATATTTTTGTTAAAATAAAAATTATTTTTTCATAAAAAAAATAATTTAATTTAAATTACAACCAGAATCCAATTAATCTAATAAATCAAATGGTTAGATATAAATTTTAAAATATTAAATCTGAGTTATACTAAATTGGTCATGATCAAAATCCGATCCAACCAAATCCACGTTATAGTTGAACAAAAATTAATATTTTACTATAAAAATGAATACTCATTTTATACATTTACTATCGGTCTAAAAGTTTGATTAATCAATGTCAATAAGAGTTTTATACATTTACTGTTGGTCTAAAAGTTTGAATAATCAATGTCAATACTCGTTTTATACATTTACTATTGGTCTAAAACTTTGATCAACTTGGAGCTTGTGCAATTATATTTTGCCTTGTAATCATGAACTCTGATTTATTAAATCTAAATTTTGCTTGTTATATGTATATTTATTAAACTAATCCTATAATTAACATCGTATAGGAGAAGAATAATACGAATAAGAGATTTATGAATAAAATACTTAAATTTTAAAGAAAATTTTTGCAATGTAATTGTGAGGAATCGAAGAAAAAAAAATGAATTTCACATTTATAAGAAAATATAAATTTATTAATTTAAAATTTTAGACAAAAAAATAATATTATAATTTTTATATAAAGTAATGATATTGTATTAATATTGAATCTTCCTCGTAGCATTTCTTCAAACGACATCTAAAAGGATAAGAAAAAAGAAGTAAAAGGCTACTATGTTTTAAGATCATTCCTCGACCTGTGCAAATACAAGAAACTATTTTTTTAATAAATTAATCGATTTTCTGGATTGTGAATATTTTGAAATATAAAAATTCAGTGAAGCATTAAAATAAAATTCATTGACCTGGTTCACTCGACTAAAACTGGGACCAGGCATGGTGTGTCACCATCATTCGTGTGCGCAAACAAACTTTACTGAGATCAAAATTCTATCTATTATGAATAACTTTTGTAATAAGTAGTTAATATGTTTGTCCCTCAAAGCTTAATTGTTACTTTCACAACAACTCATCGCCCACGCCTACCCTTCTGTGCGTTGACAAATATTCTGTTTAACTTTTTCAGAAAAAAATAAATTGAATTTTTAAAAAGGTCAAAAAAGCGAACTTTTTAAAAAATCTAATAAAAAATTTACAAATTAACTTCTACATTAATTCATTTTTGTTTATATCTTTATTTTCTCTAAACTCTTTTATAAGTAATTAGATTTTTCTTCTGTACTTAACACAATTCACAATTTTAACTTGTAACTTTGATTTTTGTATGCAGTTTACCTTTGAGTTTTAATTGTTTATACATTTTTCTACTGGATTACATCTAAAATAAAACAAATTACAAACAATTAAAAACTAAAGGATCAAAGTTTCGTAAGAATTATTCAACAACTAAAATTGAGAGAAAAAATAGGCAACTTCGGAGGGACTTTACCCAAAAAAGCAAACCAGGTTAGAATGATGGTGGAATGGAAAGTTGAACAAAAAATGGAACGAGGGGAGCAGGCAAAAAGCACCATCTTGGTGTAATAATTGATCTATATTTTCTATGGATACAAGAGCTATCCCTCAAATGATTTTACAGAACTTGTATCATCATCATCATCAACCAATCCCAATCCCGAGCCAAAAGAATTGAGGACCCAAAAAGGGTACAAAAAGAGAACAAGAAAACCAATAATATTATAAACTGAGAATAAAAAAGGCCATTTTATACAGGGCTATGTTTAACTAACCAAGCTCCACAGTTATATACAATATTCGATGGCAAATGGCTTCACTGCAAAACTTGTTTTCTCTGTCCTTCTAAGGGAATCAAAGATCACAACCTATGTGTCATCTCACGTCACAGCACTGAGGCCTTGTCTGCCTTTGCAGTTTATCCCACAGACACATCATCTGCCTAGGTGATTGGTAATGGGCGGTGTAATAGTCTTCTATGCAACCAAATTGGCAGAAGTTCAAGCTATGAGAATAGTGTACAGCTTTTGACCGGTTAAATTGCTCTACCCACATTCCCATACTCACATCTTCCATCTTAAACAACTGCATCAGGAACATATCACACTAACATTCAGCCAAACAGAATTTCAAATGGAAGGAATTCACTCATTCAGGTAAAGAACAACACGAAAAGAACAATATAGATAATGTTTACTAATACTAACCCTTAATTTATGCATTTCAAATTCAGATACAATATATCGTGCAATATCTGATGACAAAATATATCCCGGGCCATTAGCATAGGGTGGGTAATCCTCTTCTGGCCATTCCTGAAAAAAAAGAAACAAAACCATCAATGTTTTAACACACCAAGATTTTTCCTGCAAGATGTTTAATGTGGCCAATGCCACAATACCAAAAAAAGGGTCACACAGTTCATAAATTCACACTGCCGACAGAGGGTGCAACTGCAATTTGGAGCTAAGAAAACAGGTAAATTTAGGCCTTCTAAAATAATTATTTCAGAAGCATTACTAAAATAATTATTATTTCAAGATTATTCTCATTCAGAATTTAACGTTTGAACAAAAGCATTCCGATGGATGCTGATTACTTACTTCATATGTCACTGCCCATTTCCCATATCGCAAGGGTTTATGATAGTAATTTATGTTACCGATATAAAAACTGGTATCATCTGGAACCTTCCTTGCTTCACTGATAACGGCATCCACTCTAACAAAAGTATCATCATCCCCTTTCATGATATACTTGGCAGAAACCGTATGAACCTGTGAACAACAAACCACATCTTATATTCCATACAAAAAATCTTAAATATCATTCGAAACTTGGTAGTTCATAGCACGATTGTTTTAAATCGATAACTCACCCCATATTCACATATAGCCACTGTTTTCAAGACAACAAGATCATAGTTATCTAAGTAAGGCACTATAACAATATCACCAAAAAAGTCTGCTTCCTTCTTCAACTCTACATTAATTTCCTGTCTTGCATGCTGCCAAGATTTCAATCAAATAGTAAGAAATAAACGCCAGCTGAACATCAGAAACGAAATAACAACTGCAAAAACAAAAACCGACCAGTGCAACAAAGAATCGAGCAACCACTGCTCCAGATTTGACAAGCCTATGCTGCATCCATGACTTCCTCACAGCCATCCTCTCAGAAAAATGGTTTCCAGCTGAGAGAACACCTACGAACAATTCTACGCCAGAGTCAGGAAGTGGCTGGGCACGCCACCTGGTGGAAAATTCGAGATGCCTCTGTGGGGAAAAACTGGGATGCGATGAAGGCAAAGACGCTGCAAATACAGAGTGAACATCAATGTCTCCGGCCAACGAAAGCCCAGTGGCATCCTCAAGAGTAAAACCCTGCCAAAATCAAAATGCAAAATGAAGTGATTAAGCAAATCAATCTTCAAGTCCAGGTAGAAAACTTCAAGGGGAAGGGTATATCACTCACAGCGCGATAAGGAAAAGATGCTACATGTCTCCCATCAACAGTAACATGATACCCCTCAAACCCAGCACTAATTGTAAGAACAAAAAGCTTCCCCTCAGAGAACGGGAATGGCCAGTCAACGTTTACTTTCTTGGTGCGCCCTATAAGTCTTTTCAACCACCACGTCGACTTAGACTCCTCTAAGTGCTGTTCATCATCCCTAATCCACTTCTCGCACTTCACCATCCTATCAACTGCACCCAATGTAAGCAATAACTCAATTCAATTCAATCAACCACAACCGGACACAAGCAGCCTCACCACACAAAATGGAACATCACAAATTTCTTTAAGAAAATTACACTTTCAATTGGGCATAAAACCAGACATCTAGTCAATCATCTATGGATGACATTTGTGGTTGAATAGCGTTTAAAAATAGTCATTACGTTCTAAACAGTTTCTTCAATCCGAAGAAGGAAAAACAAGTAAAAATTTAGAAAAAAAATTCAAAGCAAAGATCAAAGAGTACCATATAACTGATAACACAATAAAATGACTAGTAAACATCCACACAATAAAACAATGCCTGATCACCAATTTCCAAGTTAATCACGCGAAATCAAACTTCTAAACAGGCGAAAAAAAATATCCAATTTCAGTTTCGAAACTCACCGGTATCATCATCGGCCTTGGATTTCCAACCGTCGCACCTGAGAGCGGAACCCCATTGCATGCGATAACACGTGTTGAGTTCAATCACAGGCATCCCACTCCAATCTCCCTTCAACCTCGGATTGAAGTGAAAAACCCTAGGAGGCTCTTCACCGTCCACCGTCTTCAGCCCCTGCAACTCCACCACGAACTGTGACACCATCACCGGTTCATTCTCCGTCACAACCGCTATATTCGGCTCGAAATCCGGCCGCGCCGCCAACGGCTTCCCAACGATCGTCACGTGTGACCCCAATGTGAGCCCACACGGCAGTGGCACGACGCCCAATGCATCCTTACCTGACAGAGAAACCGAACCGGGACACGAACTGGACCGGTTCTCGGGCTTCGACACAACGGTCCGCAACTTTCCAGATTCAAGGTCCGTCCAAAGCCTCCGTCCCATCTGGCGCGCACGCTTTACGAGCTTGTAGAGCTCCAACGACCCGTCGTTGGCGTTGGATTCGAACACGGCGTCGTTCAGGACCAACCCGGAAACCACGCTGCGGCGAGCGAGTTGACTCGGCGAGTCAGCGTTGGAAACCGTTTTCAAAGGCCGCGCCGGGGACTCCTTCAGTAGCGAGTCTTCTTCGCTGAGGAGCTTGGGAGTGCGCGTGGCGACGGTGGTGAAGTCGGTTTTGAAAACGAGAGGGATTTCGAGTGTTACGAGTACGAGGTACAAGAAAAACGCACCGATTAGAAACTGAATCGATCGTTTTCGTGTTAACATAAACAACGTTTGAAGGTTTCGCTTCATGTTGCTCTGTTTTTCTTTCTTTTTTTCCTTTTTGCGAAGATTCTTCAAACGCTGTTTTTCTCTCTCTCTCCCCTCAGTTATGGAGAAGAGAACAGAGACGTGAGAGAAGGAGGAGGTGACCGACTTTGTGGAATAATATAAAAATGCAAAAAATTAAATAAGAAACGGCAACGGTTTGAAGTTTTGAAAGGAAAAATAGGAAAATAATAATAGTGGAATTGAAATTTCGTTGAAGTGGCCGAGGCTGGCCCACTCAGCATTAAACTTTGTTGCCAACGGATCCTTTTGCTTTTGTGTCACATGAGACGAATTTTTCTGAACCAAATAGTTGTTCTTTGTGATTAATTAAGGAACAAATAAGAAAAACTTTTGGTGTGTATGGGATCTGTTTACGTGTTAATCAAAATATATATTAAATGTTCTAAGAAGTTATTTATGGTTCTGTTTTAAAACATTAAATAAACCTTAAAACTGAAAATTAGATTCAAAACTTCTAAATACATTTTTAAAAACGTATGTATATTAATTATCTCTCTCAACGTATATTCCTAATTGTTCTAATTATTTCTTCATGAAATTTTACATCTATTCTTATCTATTTTCTTTTATTAAGACAATTATAATTAAGTGTGAATATTAATATGAAATATATACTCAAAATAAGAAAATATTTATTATATATTATTTAAATAAGTTAGAATTTAATATTACTTTTTTAAGAATTGATTTAAAAAATATATATTGTATAGTTTAATATTTTTGAAGTATTGGGATAACTCATTATTATTTTATTTTCCGTTAGTATAAACATAAAGTAAAAAATAATTTCTTTCGATAGAGATTCAGAAGTTGTCAGAAAGATATTTCCCAATTGAAAATTATTTTCAAAAAGATATATGTATATCAATTAAAATAATTTAGTATTATTATCGTTATTATCGTATATTATATTATTATTCAGAGATAACTATTTTCAATATCTTTTATGTAATAATAAAGATAAATAGTCAATTTATTATAATAAGAATTTGTTTTTAGTCTAATAAAAAAATTTAGAGTTCTAATCTAAATTATATTAATGATTATGTTCATTTATTGTTTTTCATCATAATTATTATACGAGTTTATTAAAGAAAACATTAATGTCAATGATTAGCGTAAAATAATTTTTTCTTTGATACCTTTTAAATTTAAAAAAATTAATATTAATTTTCGCTTTGAACACATATAATAATTATTAAAAATCAAATACATATTAAATTACTTTAATAACAAATTTTAAATTAAATTAATAGAAATAAAAATTTGTACTAAGATTTTAATTTTTTTTATTATATTAAAATCAAAATACTTAAATATTTGTCATTTTAAACCACTTATTTACTTTGTTAATAATAAAGATGAGAGAAAAGAAAATAAAAAAAAAAATAAATGTAGTACACATCTTTCTAGAGATAGAATATTGTTTCTGTATATTAATGTGCATTTATGGCTCATTAATTCGAGTTCCTAAATTAGAATGAGAGATTTCATTTCACTTATTTAAATAGACTCCACATTTTATTATAACATCTATCTTCTTATATAAAACTATACATTATTTCATAACTTCCTTTGATATAATTTTTTTTTAATTTGACAACTTTACTTTTTAATAAATATTAAATAATTTATTTTTTAAATAAAATAAGCAATTGAATACATTTTCTTCATTTTAAAATAAGTAGATGATTTTTACTTTTAAAAATAACCATCACATAATTTAATATTATTTTTAGGAAATTATATATACCTTTTAAATTGTATCATTTTCATATTTTCTATTATATTTCATCATTATATAATAGATGATTCCTTTTTTTCATCTTTTAATTTGACAATTTTAACCTAAATAAATAAAAAATTATTTATTAATTAATAATAATAAGTAATTATACAAATTTATGTATCTCAAAATAATTAAATATCTTCTCTTTATAACCATCACATAATTATATATATATATATATAATAAATTATTACTATTTTGTTCTTATATGTAACATCTCGTATTAGTAAAATTATTCTATTAATTTAAAGTCTTTTATAATTAGTATCAAGCAATATCACAAAAAAATGTATTATCTAAATATTATAGGATTTCTCGTATACGTTTATAACAAGTTTAAAAAGAAAAAAAACCTTTATTAATAACAAAGGAATTCTACAATAACAAAAGAAAAATGCACGAGTAGCTTTGAAAAATTTGCACTCTATTATGACAGTTTCAGTGTTGATGTCCCTCATCTATATTATCCCTTACTCTTATGTAAATACATGATCATCAAAAAAAGAAACACAACCACAAAGCAGGATAAGCTATTACAGTTAAAAAGAAATAAACTTATAATTATTTGAAAAGAATATAAAAATCAAACATTCAAAATCAAATCATACATTAGATATTTAAATCAAGATTTAATCGAATGATATACATTTTGATATAGGTGTGTCAATCTTGTACCCGCTTTTAAAAGTATCAATTGTATCCTAACTTTTGAAAAAGTGCTTCAATTAGGTCCTTTCAGACGGAGTTGACTAACGCCGTTAGCCAACGTGCCACATGTCAGTTTATGTTTTTTTTTTTTTAACTTTTATTGACATTTTTTAATTTTTTTTTAAAATTTTTGAAAAAAAAATAAAAATGCCACGTGTCAGGTCCCTGTGTGTGACACGTGTCAGTGTCACTATCAGATGTCATTGTGTTGATTTCAATTTAGTCCTTATATATGTTTTTTTTTTTCAATTTGGTACCCACTTATGTGTATCTGATTCAATTTTGTCCCAATTTTTTTAATAAAAAAATTATTTCTGTAATCTATTATTTTAAGATTAAAATTAATTAAGTATAAATATTTTTGCAAAATTAAGTACTAATATTTATATTTTTTTACTAATATTTTTTAGACTAAATTTATTATTTGTATAAAATGTTTTACTAATATGTTTTTTTATTAAAAATGACTTTTCTACATATTACTTTATTAATTACTTTTTTATTAAGTATTCATGTTTTTTAATATTTTTTTTTTCAAAATAAAATAATATTGTCTCTTACTAATTTTAAACCAAAATTTCTATTTGTCTGAATGTTATACTAATTTTTTTTATTAAAAATGACTTAATAAAATGACTTTTATCACTAAATTTTAATATAAATATCAAATACTTAATTTTTGTAAAAATTTTATACTTAATTACTTTTAATTTTATAAAAAATGGATTTTAATTATTGAAAAAAATTAGGTCAAAATTGAATCAGATACACATAAGTATGTACTAAATTGAAATAAAAAAACATATATGGGGACCAAATTGAAATCAACACAATGACATCTAATAATGCACTAATGCCATGTGACACTGACAATGCCACGTGTCACACACAGGGATCTGACACGTGACATTTTTATTTTTATTTTTCAAAAAATTAAAAAAATATTAAAAAATATTAAACAAAAATAAAAAAACCACAAACTGACACGTGGCACGTTGACTAACGACGTTAGTTAATTCCGTCTAAAAAGGACCTAATTGAAGCACTTTTTCAAAAGTTAGGATGCAATTGACAATTTTTTAAAAGCGGGTACCAGATTGACACACCTGTACCAAAGTGGGTACCATCCGAGTAATTAAACCTTAAATCAACTATCAGTTATACCTCTAAAGGATTTTTTTTTTTGTGCGTTAAATAGGATTATGTGATTTTACACCTATCATATGAATCTCAATAGATTTAGGTATGTGATGCATGGGTCTACCCAACCCCACGATGGCCCTAAGCCCATATAACAAGGTTAGTTCATTATGACTAGCCATAAAGGTTGTCTTTCAAACCACTTTTCATCATAGGAACCTCTATTGATTCACACCACCTAAGTATATTCCTTTATGTAAGTTAGAATACATAGTAAAGTTTTGATAATCCTTTATAGAATTCTTATTCAATACACTACAACATACGAGAGTTAAATGATTTCTCCCTTGGAAGTCATTTCACTTTCATCACACCATGATTATATATATGATACAACTTTCTCATCACATGTTATCATCACATTCATAACTAACATTCACGTACAACACTTCCAATTCCATACAATTCATACATTACAATCTCTTTCTTTCATTCTAAATAATCATCTAATCCACTTATCATAACATATCATATATTAATTCTCATTTACATCTAATCATTTTTCCATCTCAAACATTCCACTCATTACATCTTTCTTTTCAAAATTAATCAACATTTAAACACCACTAAAATTCTCATATAATCTTAAATTATCACACCATGTCATACAAATATATTTTACCTAAATTCAAACTCATCTCATAACATAATTCACCTATTATTTATTTCAAATTACATGTTAATAATTCATCATTAATTTTCTATTACATTTCAATTATAATATTTCCATTCAATATTCCAAAACATCGAAAATCATGTCTCTAACTACAAACCTGTTATTAACAATCTCAACTTTCAAAATGAAGATTCATATATCTAGGACCAACTATCAAAATTTCATCTCGACTCAACGGTTAACAAAGTGGGATTCCCATTTTCTTTTAGATGACTCGAAATAAGAAACATGAACTCGCACAATGAGAGGTTAGCTCGCCCAGCGAGAAAGCCTCCACTATTTATCTGCCAAACTCAAATCTGGTACTTGTTCAATAAGCGGTTGGCTCGCCTAGCGAGTTTGCATAACTCAAAAGTCATGACAGATTGGTGAATTTTTTTCCTTGGCTTCAAAGGGTATTTTTCTCTATTGTCACATATCAAAACTAAAGTTACCTAGTAAAAAAATGCACCATTTGATACCAATTGAACTAGACTTACCAATCTTTGAAGCAATTACAATAGCAAACCCTAATCACACATATCAAAACTACCCACAATCTATAAGCAGTAAACAAAGTAATTAGTAAAGAAGGGGGGTTAAATTGCCCTTTTTTAAAACTTTAGTTCTTTTTAATCTTGTAAAAACCCTTTTGATTGGATCAGAATGACCAAAAACTCAATATACAATTACTTCTAGAACATACATTTTTAATCGATTGAAAACTGTTAACAGGTTGATTTCATTAAACAGATAATCAACCAGATAGATTAATATTTTTCAACAGATTAAAACACTAAAATAACATATTAAAATACTGGGAAATTATGCAAAAAAATGAAATTGGTGATAAATTCATAAACAATTTTCACAACAAATCAAGATTGACTCTAATCAATAATACAAACTACATTATAGCTTCAGATTAAATCAAATCACCAGAATACCATACAAAGATTGCTAAAAATATATTTCTTGAAACTTTTTTTTATCAAACAACAAACAAAGAGAAAGAGATCAAACACATGCACTCATAATTTTATATTGGTTCACTCAAGACTAAGCTACATCTAGTTAGTTAAAGCAACCTTAGCCTGACTTTGTACTATTTCAAAAGATTTACTCAATCCACCAAGATTACACTTTTGAAAAACATAAAAACAACACCAATACTCTTGAATCCCACAAGAATCTCAACAAAGTGCAACAAGACTCTCACTTGCAGACCTAGAATCCTACCAGGCAACACCCGAAAACTTAAGAAAGGTCAAACCTTGGTGATGGCTTTCCCTAACCAACCAATACTCTTTCTCTAAGTCTCTTACACCAAGCAAAATGCTCCAAGAATTCAAAGATCACTACATGAACAACTGCAGATCTAGATAGTTCAGCGAGAGAGAATTTTCCAAAGTACTCACACTAAAATGATAATTGTTACAAATCTCTCTAGAAAACCAGACTTTATAGTTTGTCTGTTTGCATATTCAATAGGTTTATTTATTTGTTCAATTTATTGATTTCACTTGAATTAAGTGAAATCAATTGATTGAATATGTCAATAACAAAAATATAGCAGCTAGCCAATTAACCGGTTAAAAACTCATTTAATAGACTAAAAGACTACAACTAGACACAAGACACCTAATCTATGTCAAATAGTGTTCATGTTAAGCTCCACTCTTTAAGCTTCAAGATCTTCATGTGATAGTCAAACTAGGCACATATCAAGCTTGATGAAAACACCATCTTCTTCAAGTCTTCATTACTTCGTTAAGTCTTCACCAATTGATCACAACCTCATCACGTCACTGTGTAATATTGTAACATCCCTAAGGAATATTACTGATATTAAATAAATAAAATTCTAATTAAATTAAATATCGCATTGATTATAACTGTTTCCCAAAAATGTAGGAAATTTAAAACCATAATTAGTACCATACATAGTCTGAATGGACAATATCGTTAAATAGAAATGTTATTAAAATTCATCATAAAAATATTTACATCAAACTCAAAACAATAAAGTTTCTTTCAAATCCCAAGTAGCCAATGCTCTCTGTCTCTAAGCAGCTCCTGGCTCACCTGCCACATCATCTGCTCCCGGATAATAAATTATCCGATCATCGCCATACACACACAGATAGGGTGAGCTATGCACAATAACAATATAAACATATATATGAAATAAACATGTTTCCCAACCCAAAACAACATAAGTACAAAACTCATAATTTCCAAATCACCCAACCATGACATCATAGTCCTTCATGATTCATATGCATGAACTAGGTCTTGGACTTTCCTATGCTCCCACGAAACTAACTCTTTCGTGGTCCAACCCTATGAGTCAATCCCGCTCATAGTCCTGTCCTACAGACTCCTCGCCTGTAGTATAAACATCCAAGTCTCATAACTTGGACTCTGGCACGCACACAATCACCATACTATGGACTCCTCGCCCAATAGTAGCCGACGGGAACATCACAGTTCCTTGCCCATCGTGCGCCCGACACATGCAATCACCATACTAAGGACTCCTCGCCCATTAGTAGCCGACGGGAACTTAACCAGTTCCATGCCCATCATGTGTCCAACCACTGAGCACATCCTAGACCCCTGTTGGACTTAGTCCTTCAAGCCCACACACCACAACACATGCATATACTTCATATACCTAAGAAAGGTAGTCAATTCGCACACACAAGGTCATACAACATGAGAAATTCACATAATCTCGCTCAAGCCAGGACCTCTCGCCTAAGCTAAGCCCTCTGTTCCGCTTAGGCTAAATCACCTCGCTTGGGCGAGCTTAAAACAACCACATCATCACATTATCTTGCTTAGGCGAGATCCCCTCGCCTGGGCGAGCCACACATTCACCCAAATCACAACCAAACCTCGCCTAGAGGAGTATTCAACCACACACACAAGAAAACACTTCGCGGACTCGCTTAGGCGAGCCATTCTCGCCTAGGCGAGAGTGTCAGTCGCTCAAAACTCCAAAACCTCTCGCCTGGGCGAGATATCGCGCTCAAACTCTCAAGTTCTCCTCGCGACCTCGCTTAGGCGAGTGCCTCTCGCCTGAGCAAGAGACCATGTCGCTCAAACCTCTCCTTGGTCGCCTAGGCGAGAACCACGAATTAGAACTCTACATGAGACTCTATAACTCTCGCTTAGGTGAGATGGATCCGCTTGGGCGAGACTTGTAGGGTTTCGAGTCTGTTCACGCACACACTTCACTAAAATCATACCAAAACACTAACCAAACATTACCAACACAATGTAGTGGCACAAGTACATCAGAATCATGCTTAATAATTGAATTTTCATCCCATTTGAATACCAACTCATTACTTCCTAAAAGAACTACGCAAAACCCCAAACCCATATACAATTTACGTGATATATCCATGAATTTGCACAACACCAAGAGTACTCAATTACTCAATCACAACCGCATATAAAACCCCTAAAAGCATGCCAAATACAAACCCCAATTAAGCACACCACACAGAAATACCAACCAAGTGAAACACACATAATTCAGCACCCGAAATCCTTGATTCGCACTCGAAATCCTTGATTCGCACTCTCCCTCTTGGTCCAGCCCTTGCACACTCACAACTCCACTCACACTCTCAAATTAGTGCTCCTCTCAAAACCCTATTTTTAATTTCTTATTCAATGTTAACTAAGGTTTTTCAGCCCTTTGGCTACTCCTCCCGATTTTTACCTTTGCCCTTTCAACTCCACTCTAAGCTAGGATTAGCAAAAATAAAGCCTTCTTTATGCCCAACAAGGTTTGAACCTATGACCTTCCACTCACAATGCTACAACACAACCACTATGCCAAATCACATTTGGTGATATACACAAATCAACATAAGTTTACAATACCAATCACATCATCATGCATATCTTTAAAGTCAATAATAAAACAACAACAAATAATTGGCATACATAGGACTCGAACCCAAGTCCTCTCACACAATCAAAGTACTCTCAACCATTTGAGCTAGTACTCTTCCACGTCACATTAAACAACAATTAATGCCATAAAGGCGCTTTCTACCCGCATTTATTAATTAATTAAATATTTAATTAATTAATTTTCACGGGTCTTACAAATATCATCATCAAGTTACTATGCAATCATCATATATCCATGCATCAAAGTCATTTGTGCTAACAATCTCCCTTTAATTGGATGACATCAATATCCAATATCAATTTCTACCACTTATAGAGTTCACTTATAACAACAGTTTCCACTCAAGCATAGGAATGACTTCATATGAGGCTTTATATGGGAGAAGATGTAGAACCCCGTTGTCTTGGTATGAGAATGGAAATTTCTTATTTTGGTCCAGAGATAATTCAAGATGTAATTGATAATATTAAAATGATAAGGGAAATGATAAAAACTTATCAAGATAGGTAGAAAAGTTATTATGATAAACGAATGAAATCCGTTGAGTTTCAAGAAGGAGATCATGTTTTCTTGAAAGTTACACATGTAACTAGTGTTGGTAAAGCTCTAAAATCTAGAAAACTTACACCTAAATTCATTAGTCCTTATCAAATCCTTAAAAGAATTTGCTATGTTGCATATCAAATTTTTTTACCTCCAAACCTTTCAAAACTTCATAATGTCTTTCATGTGTCCCAACTTTGTGAATATATTCATGACCCTCTTCATGTGATAGAACCTGATATAGTACAAATACGAGAAAACCTTACGTAGGATGTACTTATTATGAGAATTGGAGATTGACGAATTAAACAACTTCGGGGAAAGAACATACCATTGGTAACGATATTGTAGAATCCCTAAGATGAAGGCGATGCAACTTGAGAATTGGAAAGTAATATGAGGGAAATGTATCCCCATCTTCTTACAACTAAGTGAATTTTGGGGTCGAGAAATGTAACATCCCTACTTTTAAATAACTATATTATTTATTTTATCCTTATCTTTAAAAATAAAATTTAGAAAATCTTATATGTTTAATGTTTCGTATTATATCTAAATATAGTTTGAATTTTAACAAAATTAATCAAGTAGTTTTAAGAAATATTATAACTAAGTAAAATAAACATAATAATAAAAGTAGGCAATAAGAACAAATAAAAATGTATATTAATTAAAAAGATATTAATATATATATATATATAGAGAGAGAGAGAGAGAGATAGATAGATAGATAGATAGATAAATAAAAATATATTTTTTTAATGAATCTTCTAAAAGATAAGATAAGAAGAAAGAATAAAAAAAGAAAGAAAAGAAAAAGATATAGAAAGAGATATATCTCTTCATTAATGAAAGAAATTTTTATCTTAATATATGCAAGATAAGTATAATTAGAAGTGTTAACATTACATTTGATGCATGCATTCATTACTTGGACAAGTAGGCACATGCATAACTTGTAAATGAATGAAGGAAATGGATGATGAAAGAAAGATGAGATAAGATGACTTAATGCACATGTACTACATTTAATGCACATGGATTACTTTGAAATTTTTTTGGCTTACCTTTAATTAATGAAAGGAATCTTATCCTAGCTTATAAATACATGGAAAAAGAGATGTAGAAAGAGTGAAGGTGAGTTACATGAGAAAGAGAGAAGAAAAGGGAGAGGGAGAGAACAAAAGAGAAAGATATATATATATATATATATATATATATATATATATATATATATCACTACAAAAAAATGTCTCATTAGTAACCAATTTTAGTGACCAAAAGTTGTTAGTCACTATAATAATCAATTTAGATGCAAATTTACAAAATTAAAAATTATTGGTTACTAAAATAGTCACTATTATAAATAAAAAATTATAATTGATCACTAAATTGGTCACTAATTAATTAGAGACCAATTTAGTAACTAAGTCATTTTGGTAGCCAAAATCTAGGTAGCTAGTTTTAAGTAACCAATTTCCTTTGGTAGCCAAAACCATGGTAGCTAATTTTAAAAACCAATTTAGTGACCAATTATAATTTTGTATTCATAATAATAACTATTTTAGTAACCAATAATTTTATACTTTGTAAATTGGTATCTAAATTAGTCAATATAGCGACTAACAACTTTTAGTCACTAAAATTGGTTACTAATAAGACATTTTCTTATAGTGTGTGTGTGTGTGTGTGTGTATATATATATATATATATATATATATATATATATATATATATATATATAGAGAGAGAGAGAGAGAGAGAGAACGAGAGAAAGTTGAAGCAAAAGAATTGAAAGAGAACTTAGTGAAACAATAAACGTGAACCCAATTGTTCCTTTAATATACCTTAACACTCTTTTGGTAGCAAGTAAATGCACTTTCCTTGGCTGATGCATATATCTGCTTATTACTCCTACTGCAAAACAGATATTTGGTCTGCTGTTGCAGAGATATCTAAGTGAACCCACCATTTGTTTGAATAGAGTGTTGTCTACCTCTTCTTCCCCATCTTCTATTTTACTGGCATTTACCTCTATTAGAGTGAGTGCTGCATTGTAGTTCTTCATGCTGAATTTCTTTAATATTTCAACAGTGTACTTATGTTGGTGCAAAACAATTCCTCTGTCAGTCTCAACAAATTCCATTCCCAAAAAATACTTCAGCCTCCCTAAATCAGTCATTTCGAATTCACTCATCAAGGTGATTTTAAACTTTTCAATCTCAGCCAAATCACTTCCTGTTATCAACAAATCATCCACATAGATACACATGAGTACTAGATTCAAACCATTCTGCCCCTTTACATACACTCCATGCTCTACTGAACATTTTTGAAAACCATGCCTTATCATGAATGCATCAATCAACCTGTTCCAAGCTCTAGGAGTCTGTTTTAAGCCATATAAGGCTTTCCTTAACCTATAAACTTTGTTCTCACTTCCTTTAATTTCAAACCCAAGAGGTTGTGTCACATACACCTCTTCCTCAAGTGGTCCATTTAGGAAAGCTAATTTTACATCCAGCTGAAACATGGGCCACCCTTTACCACTGGCCAAAGCTACCACCAACCTTATAGTTTCAATTTTGGCCACAAGAGCAAACGCTTCTAAATAATCCAAACTTTTTCTCTGTAGAAAACCTCTAGTAACCAGTCTTGCCTTCCTTTTAGAAATTGTTCCATCTGGATTGAGCTTTAACTTGAAAATCCATTTAACATCAATGGGTTTCTTATTCACTGGTAACTCAGTTAAAAACCAAGTTTGGTTTTTCTCAATAGTCTGCAGTTCCTCCATCATTGCTTTTCTCCATAATTCTTGACCCAAGGCCTTTTGGTGATTAACAGGCTCAACTTCAGCAAGTAGTGCAAAATGCACTAAATCCCCTTCATCTGTAACAACATTATCTGGGAAAATCTCAAAATCCACCATAGACCTAGGTAATCTCCTCTACCTAGACTCTCTTTGCATCTGATGAGGTTGTTCTGAAGTTGTTTCATTGTTAGCAATCTCTCCAGAACTTGTAGTATTTCCAGAACTTTCACTCTTTTTTTCATCTCCTTCAATCACCACAGACACTCCTTGATTTCTACTGTTGTTCTGAGTTGTTCAGTCCCAAGATTCTTCTTCATTGACAATAACATCTCTGTTGATGCAGATTTCTTTGGTGACTAGATTACACAATCTATATGCTCCTATAGGATGATATCCTACTAACACCATGACCTTACTCTTGTCTTTTAACTTCCTTCTCCTAGCATCTAGAACATGTGCATAACACACAGATCCAAACACCTTTAAATGATTCACTGTTGGTTTCCTGTCAAACCAAATTTCCTCTAGAACCCTGTTTCCAAGCTTCTTGGTGGGACATTTGTTCAACACATATACTGCAGTTGACACTGCCTCTCCCCAAAACTCATGTGGAAGCCTTTTCTCTTTCAACATGCTTCTAACTATATCAAGAATTGTTCTATTTCTTCTTTTTGCAAGGTCATTGTGTTGTGGGGTGATGGAACTGTTACCTCATGATGTATACCACTTTCTGTGAAGTTTCAAACTCATTTGGTGTATACTCTCCCCCTCCATCTGTTCGGAAAATTTTCAGCCTTCTTCCACCTTTTTCAGCAAACACCTTGAATCTTTTAAAAACTGAGAACACATTACTCTTAGCTTTTATTAAGTACAACCATATCATCCCACTATACTCATATATGAATGAGACAAACTAACGATTTTGTCCTACTGACAGCACTTCAAATGGCCCACAAACATCTGAATACACAACATGAAGCACATCCTTTGCTCTCATATGCATATGTGATTTAAAAGGAGTTTTGGACTGTTTTCCAACCAAGCATCCTTCACATACATTGTCAGGAACAACAATTACAGGCAGTCCAGTAACCATTTCTTCAACAACTAATTTTCTTAAACTTTGAAAATTAAGATGACCAAACCTCATGTGCCATAGCCATGCAGTTTTGTCCATTGTTGTAGCTAGAGTTGTCAAAATGGGTAATCCGACCCGACCCGGCTTTACCCACCACGAGTTTATGATTTAGTGAGCCAACCCAACCTGGCTCACTTTTTAGCGAGCCAAAAAAATTTGAACCCGGCCCGGCCCACCATGGGTTGGCGGGTTAAACGGGTTGGCTCACGAGTTCACTTAATTAAAAAAAAATATTATTTTTTTATTTTTTTTCAGTCAAAACTAAATTGTAATTCTAATTAAAATCTAAATAAACTTTAATATAATCCAAATACAAACCAAAGTAAAAAAAAATACAAATCATTTATGTGTTGGATAAAAAAACAACCTAACATGACCTAAATGTAAAGCTCAACTTAATAAAAATAAATAAAAAACACTTGTGTGACCCTTTTATCTGCGGGTTGGTGAGCCAACCCGGCTCACCACAAGTTCAACCCAGATGAGCCGGGTTCTAAATGAGCCGGGTAAAAAATCAACCCATATTGAAATTTGTAAAAAAATTCCAACCTAACTCGGCCTGAACCCGTGGTGAACCAGGTTGGCTCGCGGGTTCCAACCCATTTTGATAGCTCTAGTTGTAACAGCCAAACAGTGATTTCAATATGATTGAATCTTGTCTGAAAGGTTCTGTTCTTGAAGAGTGGAGATTTCAGAATAAGCCTCTATTTTGAATCATATACTTTCAATATATCATCTTTCATGCATACAGAGAAGCCTTTTTCCACTAGCTTCCCAACACTAAAAAGATTACATTTCATACCTGGAACATACAACACAATTTCAATAACAGCCATAACTTTTCCATCTTTCTTGATCTGTATATCACCAATTCCAACAGCCTCAATTATATTATCATTAGCCAATCTGGCCTTACTCTTCTTGCTAGTGTCAAGATTCGAAACCCAATTTTTATGCCCAAACATATGATTGCTACAACCTGTGTCAAGAAACCAGTTTCAGACCCAAATTCTACACCCTGGGCAGTAACCATCAACATTACTGGTTCTTCTTCTGAGTCCCTTTGAGCCACATGTGCTTCCAGGCCAGATTCCCTTTTCTGCTTTCCTTTTCCATGCCAGCAATCTGCTGTATAGTGTCCCCACTTTTCACAGTTGTAACACTAAATCTTTCTCAAATCTTGCACTTTCTTTCCATCTTTTCCTCTACCAATAAAACCACCTCTACTGGTTTTGTCAGAAGATTCTGATTTCCCTTCACCTGAGGCATGATCTTGATTGGCAGATCGTCCTCATTTAATGAATCTGCCACTGGAATTGTTCTTCTTCCATCTGCCACGAGAAGAATGACCCTTGTTTGACATCTGGGCCTGCAAAGCTTGCTCTTCCTTGGCCTTTTCAGCAATTTTGTTCACCATCTTTAATTCATGAGCTTCAAGTGTTCCTTGGAGTTCTTCTATCTTCAGTTGTCCAATATCCTTGCATTCTTCTATTGCTGCCACAACATATTCAAATTTAGAGGATATTGTTCTCAATACCTTTTCAACCATTTTCTAATCTGTGATGGTTTCACCACAATTCCTCATTGAATTCACCAACAATTACAGTTTATTGAAATATTCAGCCACTATTTCTTGATCAGCAATAGACAATAACTCATATTGCCTTCGAAAAGATTGGAGTTTCACCTTCTTGGTCCTTTTTGCACCTGCATATGCATTCTGCAGGATATCCCAGGCCTCCTTGGTTGTTCTTGCTTTAGATATCTTCTCAAAATTCACCATATCCACACATTGATGAAGTAAACAGCGAGCCTTGCAATCTTTCTTTTTAGTTGCAACATCGTCCTTTTCTTGAACCCCATTCTTTACAACCTCAAGAACTTCTTGATAACCAAGAATGGCTTCCATTCTTATCACCCAATAGTCAAAGTTCTTGCCATCAAGAACTGGAAGATTTGCCAGAAAATTTCCACCTCCATTTGCCATAACAACTCACATAGATCCAGAACCTTACTGCTCCTGATACCATTGTTAGAAGGAGGAAGAAAGGGGGCTAGGGTTCAAATGAAGAAGAAGAGACAAAAGAGGGATAATGGGTAGAGCTCTCTCACACACACAATACACAAGTGAATACTGAAATCACACACATTAGTATTTTATTACTGCAACTGTATTACAAAAAAACAGAAACTCTATTTATGAAGTTGGTTATACAAAACAAATTGTAAAACTAACAAACTGTAAAGGCAGCTTGAATTAACTACATCATTCTAGAAATATTGTTGTGTGTCCCTTAAACTATTAATGTAAGGGGAGTGATGTTAAGCTCTTTCTATGTTAATCTTGATCAACTCATGTGTTATATTTATCTTTTATTTATTTCGAATTATATATTATTTTATTTACTTGCATTTAATTTTTATCCTATTTATTTATATTTATATTTATATTATTTAATATATATCTAGTTATGCACTGGTCCTATATTTTTATTTTATTTTATTTTATTTCTCTCTAGGTACGCATTGGTCTTATTTATTTATTTAATTTAATTTAATTTTATCTCAAGTTATACATTAGTCTTGCTTAATTATTTCTTTTAATTTATCTCTATTTATTGATTTTGTTTATTTATTTTATTTAATTTATCTCTAGTTATGCATCGGTCCCATTTATTTATTTTATCTCTAGTTATGCACTAATCTTATTAATTTATTATAGTAATTTATCTCCAATTACGCACTGATCTTATTTATTTATTTCATTTCATTTATCTCCAAATTTTCACGAGTCCTTATGCTAATTTAGAATTTATTTTATTCATTATATGTGTTTATAACATTCTAATCGGTATATAGTAAATTATTTAAAGTTTTTACTTTGACTCTTATTTTATTTTATCCTTATTTTATAATTTGAAAAATATAAAAATAAAATAAAAGTAAATATTATTTTTATTTAGTGAGCTTGGATAAAAAAAGTTACATATATGTTTTGTTATTATTTTATATTGTTTGCTTACAGTGCATATATATTATTGGTCAAGAATGACATAACTTGATCATATCTTATGATATTTGAATATGTCCAAGAGTAGGGATGTCAACGAGATGTGTAGGGTACAAGTAGTAGCTCCCTCGTACCGTACCGGCGGGATAAAATATCTGTCTCGTACCCTTACCAATATTTGTGCAAGAATCCATTAGATGGGTACCCACATATTATTTTAAAATCCACAAATATCCACGGGTACTCGTGGGTATTAACAAAAAGAAAAATTTAATATTTAACAACAAATTTTAACTATAAATTGAAATAAAAATACAATGCATAACATTTATAAATTCCAAACAAAGTGAAAATAACTCATTTAAATAATGTTGAATGATAGTTTACAAATAAATAGAGATTTTTTTAAAACCAATTGATAAAAAATAATCCCTTCAAAATCAATGTGTTAATATTTTAATCATATTTTTATTTGTTTTAATTTAAATTAGAGTATAGCGGGTACGTGTATCCACAGATATGAATACTATGATACTCGTACTCGTCCCATAAACATGCGGGTATAAAAAAATATCTACCCGTTACCTGCGGTATCCATTTCCGATATCTATTTCCTATTCGTTGCGGATTTTATCCACAGTTACTCGTGGGTACGAATTTTTTTGACATCCCTATCCAAGAGTATGTCAGTTAAGAAAGGGTAAGTTTGGTTTTAATAAGTTGAGATCAAATCAATGTCAGAGTGTTTGTATTGGGTAAGTCACAGTTTGGTACACTTACGGGATGAAAGACAGGGGCCATGGTGGAGTCTAAGGAAGTTTTACGAAGTAGGTGAGTATATGGATAGTTTAAAAGTTTAAAATAACATCCTAAACTAGGATATTCATAGACCAAACTTTGAACTATCCGATAAATGACTAATATTCTCAAGCAATAGATAATTATGATTGTACCAATTTTTTATGATAAATACTCAACTACACTATCGGACCTTTTCAATGACATAGGGGAGCCATGGCTCCCCCATTTTTTTTTCGTTTAATTTTTCATATATATTTAAATTATTAATTTATATATTATTATATTATTTATATTAATTTTTTAAGTTTTTTTTTAATTTTATACATATTTTCTCCTCTTTTTCTTTTTTTTTCATTTCTCTATTTTGTATCTTCATCTCTTTTTCATCTATTCCTTTTTTATCTCAATTTTTAAATTAAAAAAAAAAACTTCTTTTTCAAAATAAAATTATACCATAGTAAAATTGATAAGTTAAAGAACATTTTAGATTTATTTATTTATTTATTTTGAATTGATTTATTTTTATCTTTTTTTGAAGCATATATTTTCCTCTTACATGTGATAAATTTATCTACTATGTACCGCTAGGTAGTGACAAATTCATATTTTTCTAAATAGGTGAAAAGTGCTAGATTTATATTAGAAAAATTATGATAAAGAGTAAATGAGTGACGCTAGGTGGTGACAAATTTATATTTTTCTAAATAGGTGAGAGGTGGTAAATTTATATTAGAAAAATTATGATAAAGAGTGAAATAATTGTTTTTTTTTTCAAAAAAAAGACTTGTGATATGTACATCAATTAAACTTGAAAACTTTCATGAGAATTCAAAAATTAAAGACTACGAAAAATAATTATCTAAAATTCTTAGAGTTACATATAATGAATTTGAAAAAAATCTAATTGGGCACCCCTAAATTTTTTTTCCAAGTTTCGCCACTGGTTATTTCGTTTTTGTTTTGGTTCAGAAATGTTAATTTGATTCTTTAGTTTATTTTAGTTTCAATTTGCTTATGATTTGTGAAAATTTGATGTAAATAGGTCAGTTTCATTAGTACTATACAAACGATGTTAAAGATGGTGTCACATGTTAATTTATAGTTTTTTTAAATTATTTATATATTTTTTAATTTTGTATTTGAAAGAAAATTTCTCATGTCAAATTTACGTGTCAGATGGCACTGTTAGTGTGATGTGGTAGTGTTACTTGACAAAATCTCAATTTAGTCCTTATACTTTTTATTTTTTATTCAACTTAATCATATTTTTGTTAAAATAAAGCAGTGTTCTTCCTTTCTAAATTAGGATTAAATTTATTTTTTTATAAATTTTATATTGATATTTTTTATTAAAATTTACAATTTTATTAAATATTTTTAAACTAGCTTTAACTATATTAGTGGATTTCATTTTAAAAAAACTAGTTTTAAACAAAATATTTATTAAGGTTAAATTAGTTGTTTCATCCTAATTTCGATTAAAATAATTCAAGTATATAAAAACTACGGATAAAAGTTTTAGAGATATAAAAATTTACATATATAATTATTAGTTAAACAAATTTAGATAAATAAAAAATTATTTTAATTAATCAAAATATCTGTAAAATTATTAGATTTTTTTAAAATATAATTCTAGAAATATTTAATAAAAATATCAGCATAAACTTTATAAACTAAATAAATTTTCTTTCAATTTAAAAAAGGACAACATGGTTCCATTTTAACAAAAAAAAAATTGAATAAAAAAATAAATATAAAGATTAAATTGATATTTTGTCACGTTGCACTATCACGTCACACTGTTATTGTTATGTTACATTGACAATGTCATGTAACACAACTTTTAATTTGACATGTAAAATTATTTTTATCCAAAATAAAAAATTAAAATTAAAATAAAAAATTAAAATAAATTACAAATTGACATATAACACTATCTTTAATATACTAATAAAAATAATCAAATTACATCATATTTTTCACAAAGATCAATTTAAAACTAAAAGAAATTAAAGACAAAACTTATATTTTTAAATTTAAAGAAAGACCAAATAACTAATTAAACAATTATTAACATCAACAACATCAACTGCAGTATATTGGGAGATATGGAAATCAACGAAATATTACGTTTTTTTTTCATCTTTTTGCTGGGTTTGAGTTGTCCATTTAAATGTTTTTTTAAAATTATACTAACTTTAATACTTTAAAACATATTAAAAAAATTTAACATACTAAAACATATTAAATGCAGAAAATTCATCAGAAAATCTAAATTGTTTTTGTGTAAATATGAATGATATAGACACATGCATGGTTCTTTGTTCTGTTTGTAATTAACATCTGGCACACAGCGAAATCTAGCTCAGTGAAGTATAAAAAATTAAAGTTTCCAACGCAATAGACAAGTGCAAAATTGCTAATAAGTAGCCAAATGCCACCTACTTTGGATGATACAATGATGCTTCTTGCAACTTGTTCCTTTTATAACAACCTTATTCTCATTAAACAAATCAACTGTCACTTGTGTTTACTATGTGCTTGATAAAGAGAGTTTTTTCTTCAAATTTATGGTGTGGTAAGAAACGCAATAAGTGTATTGCAAGAATAACATAACTAAGATAAAATAGAGTAACGGGGTGATTTGATCTTGAAACGAAAAACACGATCGGCATGTAACACACGTATATGTGGTGGAACACTTGGATAGTTCAACAACCGCACGCGTAGTCACAACTCTCCAACAAAGAAAGCCAAAACAAATTTTGTATATAAGAACAATCAAACCTTTATAATCCATCAAATTCTATATCTATATTTTTTCTTTTAAGATTATAAAAAATAATAATTTTATGGTTATCAAAACATTGTTTTCATTTTCCTCCTTACAATGCTAAGTAGTATTTACATCAAACTCGAATTATGAAAATGTAAAAAGTAAACATAGGGTAACAATTTCAATGGATAAGTAGCGCCTCGAAAGAATGGAGGTCAGAAGGAGAAAATAGTATTTAAACTTCATGTTAATGTTTTGATCCGATCCAAGTTAATTCGACAACATCGTTAGGAACAACGGTCGTGTTCACGAAGTATTGTCCGTTTTGGAGTGTTAAGCTCTGCCACAATTTTGTTCTTAAAAGACATTTTGGAGGGTGAAAGGAGAAATGAGTATTTAAACTACATTTGATCTCAACTCCTAAACGACGTGAGATTTATTTAGTGTACTGAAACATTAACTATCTTTACAAGTAATTGTGGAAATTAAACTCTATATTTTGCGTATATATTTGTTTAAAAATCTGAAAAATAGACAAATACAAAAAATCATATTTCTTTCTGGATAAACAACAACAAACAATTATTTTCATGCATATTTTATTATAATTATAATTTTTTTATAATTTCATAATTATTTTTATTTTAATAATAGTTATATAAAAGAATTTGAATATATATATATATATATATATATATATATATATATATATATATATATATATATATAATTAACCCCTTAAAAATAGAACCTTATATCAATAAACTTGTTTTTCTCATGAAACACTGGATTCTTAAACAATTGTACAATGGAGATGTTATTGCACATAATTATAGTACTTGTCTACTTTTTAACTCCAAAACTTTTAGCAACCTTCTTAACCAAACACACTAAAAAGCACACAATTGTTGTCATATTTGATGTCTCAACTATTAATAAATAATTATTATTTGATAAAAAAATGAATTAACTTTTTATTTGTACAACAAAAATTTCCTAGAGAGAAATTAATGATAACATAACTTCATATTCATATATATGTCAAATATTTAATATCTCTGTAATTGTTTATAAAATATCACAAAAATATATATTTTGTACAATATTATTAAGAGTTATACATCATAATAGAAGATCATTTATATGTTTAATATCTCCTAAGGATATTAATATAAATTATTCAAGAATCAATCTTCAGAAGATCTCCCAGCAATTTCTCAAACAAATCTTACTAAGCAAGTTCCTCTTATACTCGTATAACAGGTAGATATGAAAGAAAAATATGAAACGAGTGAAATTTTTACAAGCCTTAAATATCAATCTTAATAAACTCAACAAACAATACAGACATTGGGGGCTTAGAATTGGACCTACAACCACACAATTCAATTTCATTTTTTATCAGACATATGGCACTTCGATCCACAATGAACATCAAAAGTTACTTTGGGAAGTAATTAAGTAGTTGAGCAGTGGCGAAACTTGGAAAAAAAATTTAGGGGTGCCCAATTAGATTTTTTTCAAATTCATTATATGTAACTCTAAGAATTTTAGATAATTATTTTTCGTAGCCTTTAATTTTTGAATTCTCATGAAAGTTTTCAAGTTTAATTGATGTACATATCACAAGTCTTTTGTTTTGAAAAAAAAAAAATCAATTATTTGACTCTTTATCATAATTTTTCTAATATAAATTTACCACCTCTCACCTATTTAGAAAAATATAAATTTGTCACCACCTAGCATCACTCATTTACTCTTTATCATAATTTTTCTAATATAAATCTAACACCTTTCACCTATTTAGAAAAATATGAATTTGTCACTACCTAGCTGTACATAGTAGATAAATTTATCACATGTAAGAGAAAAATATATGTTTCAAAAAAAGATAAAAATAAATCAATTCAAAAAAAATAAATAAATTAATCTAAAATGTTCTTTAACTTATCAATTTTACTATGGTATAATTTTATTTTGAAAAAAAGTTTTTTTTTAATTTAAAAATTGAGATAAAAAAGGAATAGATGAAAAAGAGATGAAGATACAAAATAGAGAAATGAAAAAAAAAGAAAAAGAGGAAAAAGTATGTATAAAATTAAAAAAAAACTTAAAAAATTAATATAAATAATATAATAATATACAAATTAATAATTTAAATATATATGAAAAATTAAACGAAAAAAAAAATGGGGAGCCATGGCTCCCCTGTGTCATTAAAAAGGTCCGCTAGTGCAAATAACTAATTAAACCTTAATAATTGGAAGGGTTAAAATCTTTCTTCACTTGCCTTTTATCATTGCCTCACTTGCCTCTTATCATTGCCTCTCTCAGTGGATTTTGGGTTAGTTATAGGAAGTGGCTATTAGTCATTTATCTCATTTAAAAAAAGTTAAATATGTTTTTAATTTTTAAATTTGAATGTGAAATTAGATAACAACATTACCTTTTTGTATGCTTGTTAAGTAGAGATTAAAATTGATATTGAGCTGAAATTTATGAAAACGATGTAAACAACTTAAACACTATTCCAAAATGTGTTTGACACATAAAAGAAAATTAACGCAAATGTATTAGAAAAATTATATTTATTCATTTTTAAGTTTTCGGCACAAAACTAAGTTTAAAATATTGATGATTTTCAATTTGAGTCAAAGTTCAAATACTAAAAACATATTTAACCTTTTAAAATTATTTTATTCTCTATTTTGTTATCTATTGGATATTCGTAAAAAAAATACATATAAGTTTTTTTATACTACAAATATCTATGAAAAACCACAAATATTTTATATTTTATTTTTACCAAATAAAATAATTTACAAACAAATTTTTAAAATATACTTAGTTAATAAAATTGATTTTAATTTTGATGTACAATTCAAATCAAATTATTCACTAAAATCGTAATGCAAATTAACTGTGAAAAATTTAAATTATCAAAATATAAATTTCAAAAAATTAATATTTTAAAAAGTAACTTCAATTTTATAGATTTAAATACAAAATAAAAATATATAAAGTCAAATTTTTAAAAAATATTCAATAATTAATATTTCATTTGCTACTAATATTATTTTGATCACTTGAATTTAAAAAAAAAAAACTCAAATAAAAATCATTAATAATACTTGTATTTGATATAGAGAGTTTAGTGCTGACTTATGGAATATTATGGTTTGTATAATATTTTATGTCAATTCACCTCATTAGGAAAGATTACAAGTCATTTGAAACTTGATCTGATAATTTTTTTCTTTCCAAATGCAAACTTAAAGTGATTGTATTCTGTATGTATGTAGGTAGGGGTGTAGTGGATAAAGTATTCAATTAATTCTCAAAATATTATTGTAAAGATAGTAGTTGAAATTAAAATATCATTTTTTATAACTTAGACAAACAAATGAATTAAACATTTAAACTATTCAAGTGTTATTGACCAATATTCTAATACTTAAAAAGATTAAATTGTGAACCTATGTTTTGGAAATCCAAGTGTGAGTTTACGTTCCACATTGAGTAAAAATGAGAAAGTTGAACACAATATAAAGATTAAAACCCATAAACTCATTGTTCTCATTTCATGTTTTCATGTTTTGAATTGAAAGTGGTGTTAATCCCTTATATGTGGGTTGGACTCATGTCTCATAGGTAAGGGGTACGTGGCAGATCTTCAACCAATATTTTGGGGGTGCCAAAATGTTGGTTGAATCACTCTTTTGGTTCATTTTTTTAAAATGTCAAGTTTATTTTTTAGTTTTTTTTTTGTCTCAAGTCTTGATTTTTTTTTAAATGATGTAATTTGGTTCTTTTGTTAATTTGTTGAAGCGAAATAAGAATTTTTCATCAAAATTGACATTAGGATTATGTCAATTATATCAACAAAACAAACTATCTTAAACCTTCACCTGATTCAAGAAATTTAATGAAAAAAATAAACAAATTGCAATATTTTTTCAAAATTCATGACCAAATTGAGATTAAAAAGAGCATATAATTAACTTGATATTTTTGAACGAAAATATTAATAAAAAAATAATTCCAAATTTTTTATACAAAGTGGTAAAAGATAGTATTTACTTTTATTATGATAATAAAAAATAATAAAATTATAACTGTTGTTATTATTATAATTATAAAATTAAATAATTTTTTTAATAATTTACTATAATTAATTTTTATTTATAATGATTAAGTTTTAAAAAACAATCAAATCCAAAAAATATTAAATTCAACAAATGATCACTCAAAAGATAATATAAATAAAATAATTATTTTTATTTTAAAAAATATTTAAAAGATTAAATTGAGTAGTAAATGTGTAAAAAAAATCTCTTTATATAACTAAAATTAATAAATATTTTTAATAAAAAACTTATAAATAATGATAAAAATACTAATAAAGTAGTGTTGACGGTAATAAAGTAGTGTTGATGGTGGACTACGAATCAACACCTTTAACTCAACTCAATCCTATTTAATCAACCAAACTCACTACAATTCATATTAAAAAAGTTACAAAAATTTCAATCCAATATATCTAAAATCTATAAGGAGCCAAATTAACTCAGAAATTATATCCTGTTTGGACTGCTATGTATGTTTTCTAAAAAAGTTTGTTTTGTTTGGAACAGAAACTAAAAGTAGATTTATGTATCCTTTTCAAGACTTAAAACTTAATTAAGTTGTTGTACGAAATTATGTAAACAATTACTAGGTTGTTGTGGACTCGTTAACCCTTTTATAGGATGAAAAGAATTCTTTTTCAAAAAGTCATAAGCAGTTCAACGAATGACTTAATGACGAAGAGATTTCATTCTAGACGCCTAGTCTGTGACAATAAACAACATAAATGAAAAAAAACACGTTTTGGAAAGTTTCGAAAGTGGTAAAGTGGGGTGTTAACCGACATTTGGCTTGATAAGTAAATAGTTGCTTATGTCAGTCACTAAAAAAATACTGTTTAAGAAATAGTGGTACGCTTGAAATTATTTGTAGAGAAAATGTCTTTCTTAACAAAAAAAAGAAGATTTCAATTTATTATATGTTTATTTAACTTTTTATTTTAAAAATACCTTTTAATTAGTAAACTTTATCTTTTTACAGTAACTGATTATTTTTTAAACTATTTATTTCACGAGACGGTTTTTTTTTTCTTTTGTATAGTACTATTTAATTTTATTGATACAATTTATTTTATATTAATGTAAATCATTTTAATACTAAAAAATAAGAGAAACCAAAAAAGTTAACTTTAGTACAAAATTTAACCATATACAATTTGGTATCGAAGATGAATAAGTTGACGTTAGGTTAATTTCAACTTAATACCTAATGTCTTAAAGAGTGGAAATAGGTTAAGGTAGTTGGACTTTGAAATTTTTACTCTATCTTTTGTAAAAAAGAAAAAAAAAAGGTTAAGTTTGAATATGATTTAAGTTCTTACTATGATGGAGTGTTCAATTTTGATGAGTGTGGACTTATTTGGGAAATCCAAGTCTCATTCCACTAAGAGCATATCCTTCTCATTTGCATTATTCAATTTATATATATATATATATATATATATATATATATATATATATATATATATATATATGGTTAGTGAGCTTCTTAGTGAGATTTATGTTAATAATATCATTAAAATTAATCCCCAGAAAACCTTTAAATCCTTTAAATTTATCTAAACAAGGACTCTAATCAATGGTGAAGAGTTGTGAGTAACATGTAATCTCGTATTTTGTTACAAAGATTCCAAATTCAAATTCTCTAATAATTATCTATAATAAATAAGTTACCTATAAAATAAATACAAATTATATACAATAAATTTGTAAAAATTATTTATATTTATCTATAACAATTAACAAAAATTATCATTATCTTTTAAGATCCATTATTTAGAATACACATTTTACTCTTATCTATAATCTATAATTAATAAGAAAAATTCAATAAATAATATTATATTAGTAAATGATGATATTGTAATATTATTAAGTTAATATAAAAGTAATTTATATTTATTAAGAGCATGGACAAAGTTAATGAAGAAAATTAAAGAAAATAATTGTTAATGAATGGAGAAAAAAAGAAGATAGAAAATTTCTCAAGTTTAATATTTTTTTCATCTCCATCACAAGCATTCCTCTTGAAAAAAAAATCATTTCTTTTACTCTTTATCATAATTTTTATAATATAAATTTATCACTTTTCATATATTTAGAGAAAGATAAATTTATCATCGTCTAGTAGTACACAATAAACAAATTTATCACATGCAAGAGAAAACCAAATTATTTAAAAAAGGTAGAAAATGAACTTATTAAAAAAAAGAATTGATCGGTCTAAAATGTTCCTTAACTTCTCAATTTCATAGTGCTGCAATTTTATTTTAAAAAAGAGAAGAGATTGAAGGTGAAAGTTTAGATAGAAAGAGAAAGGTAAGAAATAGAAAAAACTACAAAACAAAAAATAAAAAAGTGACTATGCATACGATTTTGACAAAAAAATATAAATAATATAATAATATATAGGTTAAAATACTCCGTTGGTCCTCGTTTTTATACCAAAATCTCAATTTGGTCCTCATATTTTTATTAGTCCCAATTAGGTCCTCAATTTTGTAAATTAGTATCAATTAGGTCCTTTCCGTTAATGTAGAACTAACACCGTTAAATAGGTGCCACGTGTCAGATCCTCATTTTTTTATTTTTTTAATATTTGTTTTAATTTGTTTTAATTTTTTAATTTTTTTAAAATTTTTAATTTTTTTTTTTAAAAAATATTTATGCTATGTGTCACGTTTGTAGTGTGTCACGTGTCAATCTAATATGGTGACACGTGTCAAATTATTGTATAAATCTTAATTTGGTCCTCATATTTGTTAATTTGATTTGATTTCGGTCCCAATTTTTTTTTTAAATTTTTAATTTCATGTGCTCCAAATTTAGACCAAATTTAATTTTTATATAAATGTAATGATGATACTACTATATTGAATGGACGGTGAAATTTTGAAATTCTGCATTTGTGACATTTATATGTAATTCTTTATTGAAATGAACGGACTAAATATGATTTTCTTTAGTATCATATTGCTTGCCATATGAAATCTCCCTCGACTCACACCACTTATATATCATAGTTAGTGAGATACTAATTAAGTTAAGATAGTTTGACCTCCCAAAGTTTCCTTCAATATACTTTGATACCCTAACAATAGTATGTTTCCACGAAAATAGCTACTAACCAACAAACATCACTACTTTAGGTGAAATTCTAACTTAATCATTTAATAAAAATTTAGGTTTGAAATGCCGCCTGAAGCACATAGAAAATCGGTTTGTCAATTTTCATGTCTAAGACTACAATTTATCTATTTACAAGATACCCATTCCTTTTCATATATGTGTTTATGTTCAAGCACACAAATCATATACATTTAAAGCCCTTCTTTAAATATGATTTGTACAAACTCATTTCAAGCGATAGAACACCACAACACACATAATAACAAGATACATCAACTCTTATCATCACAATCTCTTTTTAAATTTTGCCTAATAACATCCTTCCACAAAGATTTCATCATCGATTATGGTGGTTCACAACTATAAATCATTAAATAGCTCATTCAGAACTTTTTCTTGCCCTCACTATGTTTCATTCTCATTTCTCCCATTCACTAACAAACTAAACAAATCCCAAATTCATAGCATTCAAAAATTAACAACTTAATCATCCAACATTATTGTATTTCCAATCTCATTGATCAATCCACTTATACCAACGTCAAAATACAAAATCCCTAAATATAATCTCAAAACAAAGACTCAACATTTCAAGAAAACTAACAACTTCTAAATGATCAACTCCTTTCTCAAACATAAACCACTTCTATATTATAATACATTGAAAGAAACACATAAAGATACATAGCAGAATAACATACTAAATATTTTCTTTCATCATTTCAATTTGCATAGCCCAAACGTCTTAGTATTTATATTTCACTAGACATCACAAATATTCGACTTGTCTATCTTTTAATTTTAACCCCAAAATCCCACACTTTCAATAGTTAAAATAATACAAATTGTCATGCTATTTAAAATACAACTACATGATTTTTTAGTCATTTTACTACAATTTCTATAACTCACATCTAAATTACCTTACCATCCTACAGTTTAGCAAATACCATAAATACTCTCACATTCAATACTATACGGAACATAAACCCCAACTTTTAAATTCAATCCTAACTCCCCAAAATTTCAAATTTGTCGTTTAAAAAATAAAATGAGAATAATTAATTTAAAAGATTAACTCACCTTATCTTTAAAGAAGCAACTAACAAAGTTCTTCATGTAAACTCTTACACCACTCAAACTAATCACATTAGGATTTCAGGACCACCAAACGATGAAAGTTTATGTAGAACACAAAAAAGTTCACATGCAAACCTAAAAAATTTACATCCTTCGATAATGAGAATAACTCCTAACAAAAGGATATATTCTACTCACCTATAGATAAATTGCTAAGAGTATATTGTATGACTTCTCGAGAAATCTTACTTATTCCTGTTTCAATCTTCATGAGAGGAAAGGATTAGATATGTTCTATTCTTGAAAGAAACCATTTCTATAATTTTTTTAACTTTTTAATAATAATAAAAAATAAAATCATTTATATTTTTATTGAGTTTTCTCGTATTATTGGGTTCTCATAGGTACACTAAGAGATTAAGACATTATCTCAAAGAGATTAAGACATTATCTCAACCTAATCTAATTGTATTCTCAACCTAATTTAAATCAATCTACTTAAGAAAACAATTTTGGAAGATATCAACCTCTCATATGTACTCATCCTTTAAAAAACCTAAAGTTAACGATCAAGCAATCATATCATTTAACTATTGATTTGACAAATATTAATATATACTTGAATTATTGGTTGCATTCATTTAAATTAAAATATAGTTTTAAATTTTAAGAATTTGAAACCCTAAAATTAACAATAAAACCAAACAGTGTCCTTATATAAGGTCCTGGGATGCTCTGAAACTATTTCAACTAATGATTTGAAAAGCATTAATATTTATTTAGTAGTATAACACATCACTCATAATGCAGTTGGAAAGTTCTATTAATACTATCAATTTAATTAGTTGAATACCCTCATAAAACTTGTGAGGAAATATCAGAAGTCAGAGTTAGTAATTTATTATAGAAAATGAACCAATCAATTTGTATCAACCATAATTTAATCCAAGTTTAACCAAATAATTCACCGGATTCAAACCTGATCTTAAAAATGCATTCGGTACAAGCAAGCATGTTGCCATGTAAGTAATATTGTTGTGCTACAGAGTGGTGTTCTTTATTTCATCTCTCTTCTGAGGTTTGTTGTGAATGATAACAATCATCATCATGCAAATTAAGTTTAATTCATAACAAAGTTTCATGCATTCCTTGCCTCCATAGTTGTGTCACCTTTAAACCCATCTCCTCCATTCTCTCTTTCCTCGCAAAGAGTGTTTGCAGAACACAGTTATTTGAACCTGCTCGAGACACCTCTTCCTCTCTGTGTTCTTGTCTTATGTCATTTTCTTTTTTCTTTCATATGCTTTTTTAAAATCCCTTGGATCATAATAAAAGACATGGTGAGGTCTCCTTGTGAAAAAGTCAATGCCAAAAGGGGTGCGTGGACGACAGAAGATGACACAAAGAACCTTGCTTTTGGTTCCAAGCATGGATCTGGTAACTGGACTTCTGTCCCCAGAAAAACAAGTTAGAGAACTTCATTTTTTAAACTTCCAAGTTAGTGGAAATTTTTCACTTCTTGACTTAAAAGTTTTTCATCTGGGCACATTAATTCAGGGCTGAAGAGGTGTGGAAAGAGTTGTAGGCTCAGGTGGAGTAACTGCCACAGGCCTGATCTTAATAAGCACGACAATTTCACAACCCAGGAAGAAGATCTAATCATTAAACTTCACGCAGCCATAGGTAGCAGGTGAATATTGTTGCCTAATTCTTCAACTGCTCTTGCTTCCATGCTTTTTGTTTTGAATCATTTTGTGACAGGTGGTCTATTATAGCCCAACAACTTCCTGGGAGAACAGACAACGATGTAAAGATATACTGGAACACAAAGCTGAAAAAGAAACTCTCTCAAATGGGGATTGATCCTGTTACCCACAAGCCCTTTTCTAAACTCATTGCTGACTATGGAAACATCGGAGGTTGCCACAAACCAAGTACCAGAATAGGGTCTATCAATAAAGACTTCAAGAGTGCAATGCTGAAATCAGAAACCATGGCACAGGGATTTACAAACATAAATGACCAACCAAAGCTACCACTTCAAATGGAAAACAATGGAAACAACTTTTTATTCAACAGATCAATGGATCTCGCGCAGTTCCAATCCATACCAATGGCGTCACGCGCCTCAAATTGCACAGACTTTGAGAATGAGATGATGTCAGGATCTGTGTTAGGGGAAGATCGTTTGTCAAAAACCTCATCTCCTTCTACTCCTTCTACTTGTTCCACTTCAGGTTTTAGTTGGAATGAGTTCCTTCTAGAAGATGCTTTCACACCACTTGATCAATACCAGGAAAAAGACACCCTGGTTTCGAAGGAGAATGTGGCGACCAGACAGAGTTGGAATAATAAAGTGGTTAAGTCGCAGCATGCCTCAGGTAGTGACTTCCAATTTTCATCATTCATAGACGCCATGCTTGATCAAGAAAATGAAATGTTTCTGAGTTTTCCTCACCTTATGGAGGAACCATCCAACTTGAGTTAAATTTTGAAATAATAATATACCTTATCGTGTATTCTGGACTACCATGTTAGTACTGCTTTTCTTCTTTCTTGCCTTCAAGCAAACATCATATATCAAGTGTCACCCTGAATCCAAATATAAAACATGATATAGTAATATCAAATATTGTTTTGGCTCAAGTTAACTTACAAACATGTAATAAACCCAGAATTTCATATCATTTTAAGTATATATGCATATAATTAATCAAATAATTTCTTAGAAGTCCCTTAATGCTATTGAGCATTCAGAAGAAGCATTCAAAGATATCTTGTCTTTCAAAGAGAACTTCTCACCCACAACCTAACCTACATAAACCACCTCTACAAAGAGATAGTTAAGGGAATAACTTTTTATAATTATTTTAAATTTGTATTATTTTTGTCACTCTTTCAATTATAACGACAGTTGAGTTATAAATAAAATAATACATATATATATGTATATATTTGTATAAAAGTGTGAACTTACGTATAAAAAAATAAAAAAATATTTAATTACATTCTCTATTTACGTACTTTTAAAAATATATAAATTAAAGAAGACAATACATTGTAAGAAAAAATATATATGAAAAGATTAGACAAGATTATTGTCAACTTCAATTGTTTTTTTCTCACAAAAAATTAGTCATTTATATTATAGTTTGTAATAAATTTGATTTTATTTATGAATAAATGCTTTACCCCCATAATGACGAAATAATTTGAAAAGGATAAGGTATCTAAAAATTACGTTAAATTTACCATGTGATGGCTATATAATGATGATGCCACTGAAGATGAATGTCAGTTAACATAAAGAAAAATAAAATTGAAATTTTTAAATTATTTAGGAAACCTATATAAGAACTTAAAAATTGTGTTGCCAAAAATGAGCGAAATCCGAGAGGAGTCAAGAATGGTGGCAATTTCACTGTACCGAGGGAACCTTCACCGAGTACCGGAAGTGCCTCGCCGATGGCCTATGCCAGCCCCCAAAATCTCTCTCAAAGACTTCAAATGTCTTCTCGCTCGCCGTTCCAAGGCACTCTCTCGCCTTCGAGCCTCCGACCCTAACCCTAACAACGCTCTCCCCAACGACTCCCATCTTGAACCACCTCCCGACGCCGCGGTCACCGTTGCTCACGCCGAAGGCCCTTCCGCCGTCTCCCAAGAAGACGAAGATCGCAAAGAACCGCTGCTGGTCGCCGTCAGTTCGGCCAAAAAACCGCTCGCCGAATCGGATTTGCTCGTCGATGCAATGATTGGTGAAGCTTCCGAGAAAAGACCGTTTGATGGTGCTGACGTTTCGACGGAAAAACAGACTGAGCCGGTAACCGGTTTTGGATTTTATTTTTCTATTTTTCTTAAATCGTTTATTGTAATTTTGCGTTGTTTGTTTGCGATTGTCACGTGTTTGTAATTTTGGCTAGGTCACTGACAATGTTGATCTGCCTGACGAAAAGGCGAAAAGGAAAAAGGAAATTGAGGAGAAGTTGCACGGCTTGAATGAGAATAAACATAACCTGGTGTTGGTGTTGAAGCAGGTGAATGATATTGCATAACCGACACAAGTTTGTATAGACGTATTGATCTTCCTTGATTTCCGTCGGATATAGAATATGTTTTGAACGTCTGAGACTTATAGTTGTTCGTTCAATGATAAAATGTCTAAAATGTTTTCTTGTGTGCAGAGGGTTTGGTATTAATCAGCGAAGGTAGTTATTTGTTTTGGGAGTTTGGGTTGTGTTATGTCCATGTCTTTTCCTGCAATGTTAAGGGTCATGTTGAAACCCCAGTCAAAATTCAAAACCATGGTTGTGTCCTGTGTGTATCCCTTGCAATTTGTGAATGATAATCTGGTCTTGGCAGATATTGAATGCGGAGGAGGAGTTTAAGAGACGAAATAGTATGCAAATGGCTGGGATGCGTGGTCCTTCAGGTCCAGTTCAAGGGGATGGAACCAATGATACTGGATCCATGATTAGGCATATGCCCACTAGGTTGGGGTCGGAGGGAAATCTTGCTGGTGATGTGGATGGTGGTGACGGGGATGATTTAGCTAACCATACCATGCATTCTCGCCACATACTTCGACCAAGTAGCATGTCACCTTCGTCAGAATCTCCTCTTCGGAGGACCCCTAGTGTTCAACAAAATGCGGTAATGTATATTACGTATTACAGTTAATTTATGTTGTTGATGTGCTTCGGATTGTATAACTGTCTTGCAGTTGGATCTATAATCTGTTTTGGTGGAATGAGTCTGTGATTAATTATATGTTATAGAGTGCATGTAGGAGTAGGAGGGTCAAGAATGGCATGCTAGTTAGAGTTATGTGTGCTTGAAATTTTGATATTAGTGTGCGGAAGTAAGTTATTCCTTTGTTTGGTTATTTTGTGATAAAGCGGCGGAAAAAGAAATGGGTTCATGCGTACCGTAAATTGGAATGCGTTCCATTCATTCAATTTTAAACAATCCAAACAATAGAATCTAATACCATTACATTCCAGCTCACTTCATTTCATCATTCTAACATGGCGTAACTAAACCCAAATCATAACTGATCCTTAAATGTTGTGCACCTGAACTAGCATCATTGCACTAGTTACTGACTCAGTTTTGGAAAGGGTTGAATCAAGTAAATATTAGGTTGAACCTAATTTGTTGAATTTTATAAATTGCAATTTACATATTGTAAATTGAATTTAGGGTCTTGTTTCATGTACTCTGCTGTCTGATACTTTTGATGGTTATGATTCTAAGAACTAGCTTGTATTTGTATTGAATATAATCGTACATTGGCAATTTTGTATGGTCTAGGCTGCATTCATGTCACTCTTTTTCTTAACTGTTCAATCTATTCTTTCTCTCTGTTTTAGCTAATTACTTAGAGTCTTATGAAAAACTAATAAGGTTCTTAATACCTTGATGATGCATACAAACATATATGTTCTGCAAACGAGATAAATTGTGCTTTAGTAGTTATGCTGAATTCAGAAGCTGAATATACGAGTAAAGGTCAAGCCGGAACCCATAAGTAGAATACTTCCTTGAATTGCCCTGTTTTCTTATGATGTACTTAGTTACCTTTTCTATGAAGATTTCGAATCCTTCTCGAGCAAATTTGGGAGCTGCTGGAAGTCCATCACGCTTTGCTCTCTCAGGTCATCAGGGAAATCCAGCCAATCTACCACAAGTGTCGGTGTCAGGAACTAGTTACATTGCATCATCCCCTTCCCCAGCGGCATCTGGTGGCACTTCTGTTTTCAGAGATGCTCGACAGCCAAGTCCTTGGAAGTAGAAACTTTCTTTTTTATCGTTGGTCATATGTTATCATTCAAAATTTCTAAACTCTGATTTTATGTATATAATTTTCTTAATGAGTAAAGACCTCTGTTTCTGTGCGGAGAATTCTATGCATTTTTTTTTTCTTTCACTTGAATAACTGTCTAGCAGGCAGATTCTTTTTCTTGCTGTTTCTTGAGCAGGATTTTCCAGTCACAATCTACTTGTCCTATTAAAAACACTGAAACATAATACAGGATTTGGTTGTCATTAGGAACATTGTTGAAATATCCTGGGTTTAGGGTGATTATTTCTGTACTCTTTTTCGGTTCATAGCTTATTTAGAAAAAGAAAAGAGCTGTTTGAGGAAAAAGTTATCAAAGCTTGCAAGTTATTTGAAAAGAGGAAAGCATAATTGACGGGATCACGTTTTTCTTGCTAGTCGTTCAAAGAGTAAGAACACTTGAACTATCAAAGCTTGTATATTGGATGCTTAGACGATGAGAACGTGTGTAAGGATACATAGATGACTGATCAGAGAAAATGTTACACTGAAGATCAGAGCATAAAACATATACAATTGGTAGTCCAAAAAAGCATACCACAACTAGAATATATATATAAAAAAAACATATATCCTATGTATGCATTAGAGAAAGCAAAAGTATTTGTCAAGGCAATACAACGCAGTCAAATTGAAAAGATACATACGATAGCTATAAAACGCTCATACATTAAAAAATTCGTAACGAAGAATCACCGAGTCTTAATACAATACAAAATAAGAGTGTTCGTCTAAGCTAAAAGAATAAAATAATAAGAGAAAAAGATAAGGAGCTGAGGAAAGATACAAATTTATGCTATGCAAAATTGTACAAACTTATCCTCCATTGTCATAAGCAAAAGGGTGAAAGGGTGTTCATGGTATATACTAGATGAGGTGTGAGTTTGAGGTTGGCTAGAAGTTGGTGATTGAGAGGGTTGTTCAACTATTTGAGGCGGGTTTCAAAGAGTGTTTGTAGGGTTGGTTAAATTGCTAATTGTAAGGTTGGGGTGGTGGTTGAAATATTGGAAGGGAAATTGATTGTGATAGAGTGGTCATGATTAGATCAAGCAGCTACAAAACATTCTTTTGCATTTGACCAGCAAGGATGTTTTTGTCTGCGTCATTTGTTGAATTTGTTGGTCTTCATATGCTTTGGGTTGCACTTCATTTTTGTGTTTGTTTTGTTGGAACAAGGATTGGATCAAGTCTATTATGGTAAACTAAGTAGGGGAGGGTGCAATGGTGGCAATGAGAAAGGGTAACAAGGTTTGGCTCCCTGAGAATTAGATGACCCAAAGACTCCATGGGTGCATGGGTTTGTAGAGCTTACTAGACAATATCTCTTGCATGAGGGAGTGTTAACGACCATTGTTTGAATCTTCAATTAGGTAGTTAGAAATTCATTAGTATATATATATATATATATATATATATATATTTTGATTGATTGTAGTTAATTTTGTGTCAATCACTTTCTTTTCGTGTCATCTTTTTTTGTCATTGTCTATTTTTAGAGGCATTTGAGCATTATGAGGTGCAACTAGCTATAAAGACCATGCATGTACCTTAAATTAGCTCAAAGTGAATTTATGTTTAGTCATGGTAGTCAAAATTGAGATCCTACTCAAGATCGGAAAGGAAAATATAAATCGTAAATCGGAAGATCGTAACACGGATCGTAAAATCCTACAAATTTTATTGTGACTCAAAATTCATAAATAAATTTCATAATATATGAAATAAAAGAGTACATCACTAGGTGCAAATCAACATCCTACATATATAGGAGTAACAAAATAATGATTCTTCTAAACCAAATAGTCTTCTAAGTTAAATTCACAATCTTCAGCTCCATCATTCCCATCTCTTTCATCATTGAAATAAACCATATCTAAGTCTTAACTATGTAAAGTTTCATCTTCCTCTACTTCAATTAGAATCAAGTTCTCATCCAAATCTAATGCTTCATTTTGCTCATGCTCATCTTCCATAATCCACTCTTCAAATGATTTCGAGCTGGTTTTCTTGTTTGTTTCTTCTTGGCTAATTTTGAATTGGCCATAACAAAGACAACATCATTCATTGTACTTTGCTTTAGCCTATTTATTCTCTTTGTGTGGACCTAAATAAATGCAAAGACAAATGTGATAAGCAAGCACTACTAGTAATTTATTATAGAATATATTACACTTACGTCCGGAGGAGCTACATGTCAAGTTTAATATATGAATTGCAAATTTTTGGAGTTTAGGATACTCATCACTATAAGACTCCCACCAATTTGCTGGAGTCTTTAAATTAATTGACCTAGTAGCCAAGGGACAACCAAAATATTTTGCTTGTTTTCTAAAATCATCAATTTGTACATCAAAATGAGAGTTTGTTCATCCTCATCCTCGACCATCCTAGCTATACATTCCATCAAACCTCGTTTCACTTCCCAATCTGCTTTAAATCCAAGACGACAATGCATTTGAGGGTTAAGAAAATAGCCTATAACATGCAAAGTCCTATGGAGTTTCTTGTCCTACCTTTCATCAATGATGTTCCATAAAGGCAAATAACTAACCAAAATGCATTACATTGAGTTAGTTTTTTGTTTTCCATTAACAAATATAGATAGTTAGATGACTAATACTTATTTTTGACAACATTGAAAGCCTTTTGAATCTTCTCCTTTGCTTGATCCATTGCTTCATAAATGAATCCCATGGTTGGCTTTTGATCCGAATCAACTAATCGAAGTACTTCAATTAAAGGCAATGCACCCTTCAAAAAAGTTATTATATTCTTCCAAAACTTCTTATCTAAAACAATATCTTCAACTATTTTACCATCAGTGGTTTTAGCAAACTTGCTAGACTTCCACTCATTGCTAGTAAACATTCTAATCAAAGCTCATTTATTCTCATGTAGGCATCCTAACGTCAAGTAAGATGTAGCGAAATGGGTAACACCCGACGTCAGCAAATCCCTTTCTTTTGTGAAATGTTGTAATAGAGAAATTAGAGAAGATCTTGAATAAATAAAGGTAGTAATTTCTTTACCTTTTGGAATTGTTTCCTCACCAGGATCTTCTTTTCATAATCTTCCAACATTAAGTCGACACAATGTGCAGCACATGGTGTCCAAAATAGCCTTTTTCTCTTTGTCATCAACAAATGGCCAACAACTTTATAGTTTGCTGAATTATCGATGACAACTTGAATGACATTTTCTTTCCCCACCTCTTCAACAATGCTATCCATCATCTCAAAAACTTTCTCAGTTGTTTGCAGAGACATCTATGGACTTCAAAAACATAGTTCCCTTTGGGTTGTTCACCAAGAAGTTTATTATTGTCCTTCTTTTCTTATCAGTCCAGCCATCGGTCATAATAGTACACCCCATTACCCCATTTTTTCCCATTCATCCCTATGTGCTTGTAAAGCAAGGGATGCATTTTGAACTTCCTCCTTCAAATATTTAACTCTGATCTCATGATAAGATGAAGGCTTAAATCCAAGACCATGTCTTGAAACTAAATCAAGCATAACTATGAATTCTTCACTTTTTGCCACATTGAAAGGTATAACATTATTATAGAAGAATCTAACAATTGCTTGACAAGCTTCCTCTCTCATACCTTTCTTAAACATGTTGTTGATGGTAGTTTGTGTACCAACTACTCTCTTTTTAAAAATATTTGTAGGACTTGAAGCTTCACTATTTTTTCTTTTCTCACTAGCTTCTATTGTTTCCTCCTCCGTATTTAGCCTTGATTTCTTGTTTAAATTTTGTTCCAAACCAACAACAATTTCCCACATCTCTTTCTTCACTTCATCAGTAACATCCTTGCAAGCACCAATTGATAAACTCCCACTGTTTACTACCTTCTGACAGTATTTGCATTGTAGCTTTCTAGTATCCCCACCAACACAATTACAATTCTTCCATGCTATATCACTTCTATTTCCTGGGGCATTTTTTAGAGCCACGGGTATAGAAGATTTTGAAGTCATTTAATAATGCAAAGTGGATTGCAGTTTGGATGTCATGAACAGTGTAGGTTGACAAATTGGTGTGGTGATGGTGTGGAAGAAACAAAGGGAATGGCCATTTGGGTACATGTAAACTAACAGAGTGAAAAAAAAAACAGAGAGAATAGAGGGAATGGTAATTTTACTGTGCAGTACAATAGTTTGTGTCATGCGTGTCATGTTAGTTCTATTATTTATAAAGAAGAGGAAGTAGTTCTTTTAATCTTAGCAAAAGGAGGGAATTAATGATTTTTAATTGTAAACAGTGGTGGCAAGGAGAGAATTAGTAGTTTTTTTTAAGGTAAACAATCACCGTCTCGCTTTTTTATTTTGGGAATTAGTGAATTTTAATTGTAAGCTGTGACGGCAAGGAGAAAATTAGTAGTTTTATAAGGTAAACAGTCATTGTCTCGCTATTTTATTTTCTCAATCTTTAAGGAGCAAATTTTTTAATCCTAATAAAAGGAGATAAACAGTAAGGGCTATTATTCTTGATCCCACTTTTTTATTTTTTAATGTTAGATGCCGCTTCTTTTAACGTAAGAGAGAGGGAGACAATAATTTTTTTTAAAAAAAGTTACTTTTACCTATAACTTTTACGTTGTAGGTTTTATGGTGAAACTTTTTTCTTTTAAGAATCACTAACGGGCTTTTAAAACTGGGCTTTAGAAGTTTAAAAAATTAGGTTAAAGATTTAGGGTTTTAAAAAACATGTCTTAGTTTCGTCCTCACGAAGAGACGCTACTGCTAGATGTGAGATGCGAAAGTTGTCATCGAAGTTGTCGTGAGAGTCAACGCTGCAAGAGTCGCTATTGATAGAGGGCGCGATCGTTACCGTTGCCGCCACAAGGTCTATCTGCTCAGTTTCCTCACTATTGGAAGGGATTGTGACGAGAGGCCGTGAGAGAAGCACCGTCGCGATTGGAAGGGACTACATAGCCGAAATTGCCACTCTCAACCAATTTGTGATTTACAATGGCGATCCAACATGATCTGTGAAGATCGTGTATTTTAAATGAAGCACGATCAAAGAGGATGCAAAAGATCGTACACTCATACGATCTTACGTTTTGGGTTGTGATTTTGACAACCATGTGTTTAATTTATCATGGTGAGATGCTCAATTTTTTGATATGATGTTTGCGTATGCAGTTAGAGTATCCCGTGAGTTATAAAGCTCTAGGAGCATGCTTGGGTCAAAAGTGTTTTCTATAACAAATAAGTGAAGCTAGTTTAGAATTTAAAAAATACTACTATGTGATGAAATTTGGTTTGTGTGATGGTGGAATATTATGATTTGTTGTGTTGAAATATGATTTTAATGATGTTTCTAGATGATTGAATTTGCAATAATTTCTAGTATGTATTCTAAGCTTTCTACATTGATGGTAACTCTGATTGATTGTGTAACTTGGCTAGATTTGTTTAAGGCTTTGATAAAATCATAATTGTGTGTGTTTTCAAGTGAAAAATGAGTAAAATGTCTTGATAGATTGCTTAGTTGTGCACCTATTAGAACTTCATACAAAATTATGCTTAGGAGCACACCTATCAAAACTATTTAGAAGCTCTATTGCTTTTACTCGTTGGACGAACTATACGTCGTTGGGCGAGCTTGTCAAAAGTTATGCCAGGATGCATGTTTACTAAGCAAGTAAAAGAGTGACTGAGTGAAAATAAAAATGTAAAACAAAAAACGAGAGTAAGATGTGTGCTTGACTAGTTAGGTGAGAGGATTTTGCTGGACAAATATTTAGAGAATTTAGTCCCAATACTCTCCCATTAAGCAAGCCTGTAGTTCGTTGAAAGAGAAAGTTTTATGCTAAGTTAGAGCATCAATGTTATATTTTCACTAGGCAAGTAGTGTGAATGCAATGGGAACTCGTTGAGCAAGACATGTATCCATTAAGTGGGGATATACATACATGAGATTGTAGATATGGTTTTAAATCTCTATATTTTGGATGATTTGATATGATTTACGTGGAATGTTGTTGGTGAAAGCAAGTTAACTCACAAGAGGAGGAAAATATCTTTTACTCAATAATGATCTGTTTTAAATACATATCTTGTAACAACAACCCACTAGCAAATTGTAACTTAAATAAAATAACAAATTTCTAAACAATAGCCATTAACATAATTGAAAAATAAATGAGTGGTTTAAAACAAACAATTTCCTAAAAATAGGGCTAGATAGCAAGAAACAAAAAACTATTAAATAAATATCTGATGCACATTAATGCACACTAATGCACAGGTTAAACACTCCTTCTTGCATCAATGGTCAATGTGTCCACGCTTCTCTCTTAGTGACTCAAAGTTGTTTCTTGTAAATGCTTTGGTGAAGATATTTGACAATTGATCTTTAGTCTTGCAGTACTTCAATCACACTACACCATCTCTCTGTACATCTATAAGAAAAAATAACTTGATACTGAAATGCTTTGTTTTTCCACGAAAAACAAGATTTTTTGAGATGACAATGGGGCTGCCTGGTTGTCCACCATTACTTTTGTAGTCATCTCTTGCTTCAAGTGCAAATCACTTAATATTTTCTAAGCCATAAGGCTTGATTTACAGCTACTGTGGCTGCTATGAATTCAGTTTCAACGGTTGATTGTGCAACAATTTTTTGCTTTTTGAAGAATATTCCCGATCTAAAATTGAAATAATAGTCTAAGGTGCTCTTCATGTCATCTAAAGATCCTCCTCAATCATTGTCAGAGTAACCTTACAACTTGAAATCTTCTGATTGACTAAACTTGATGCCATAATTTAAAGTCCCCTTGACATATCTCAACACCCTTTTTGCTCCTTTCAAATGAGATTCTTTGGGACAATTCAAAAATCTTGAAAGTACACATATTACATACAATATATCAGGTCTTGTTGCAATGAGATACATTAAGCAACCAATTAAGCTTTTGTAAAATGCTTCCTTCACTTGTTTTGAAACATCATTTCTGCATAACTTCTCCTTTTGATACATATGAGTGTTCATACTTTTATAGTTTTCCATGCTAAACTTTTTCAAGATTTCCTTTGCATACTTCCTTTGACTGATGAAAATTTCACCATTCTTTTGATTAACCTCCATACCAAGGAAAAATGACATTTCTCCTAAGTTTGTCATCTTAAAAACTTGTAGCATATCATCCTTAAATTGCTGAATAAGTTCAGGGTTGTTGCTAGTAACTAGGAGATCATCAACATATAGAGAAATCACAACAAAATTAGCTTGGTTACCTTTGATATATAAAGTGGATTCACTATGACTTTTAACAAAGCTTAGTTTTGATAAGAATTCATCAATTCGGTTATACCAAGCTATTGGGGGCATGTTTCAAACCATGTAAAGCCTTCTTTAATAGATAAAATTTTTCTTCATGCCCTTTCACCAAGAACTCTTCAGGTTGCTCAATAAAGATTTTTTCCTCTAGAAATCCATTTAAAAAGGCTGACTTGACATCAAGTTGGTAGATTTTCCATCCCTTTTGTGCTACAATAGCTAGCAACATTATGATGGTATATTGCCTTGCAACCGGTGCAAATGTATCAAAGTAATATACTCCAAAAATTTGAGCATAAACTTTTACGACTAACATTGCTTTATACTTGTTAATTGAACCATTTGCATTCAACTTTGTTTTGAACACCCATTTCACTCCTATGAATTTCCTATTTTTAGGCCTTTCAATAAGCTCCCAAGTTTGATTTTTTTCAATCATGGAAAGCTCCTTTTGCATTGTAGCCATCCATTTGGGATCCTCCATTGCTGCATAATAACCTGTAGGTTCTAAAACTGCTACATTGCATCTATAATAGATATCTGAAAGTAATCTAGTACCTCTTACAGGTGCATCATCAACTAGCTCATATTGATCAATGAAGGGTCAACTATTGGCATATTTTCAGCATCATTCCAATTTCATTACTCATCCCCCATGAAGTACACATCCCTGCTTATAAGAATTTTCCTTGTAGAAGGTTGAAAAACTCTATAAGCCTTGGATACTAAATTGTATCCTACAAAAATCACAAGTTTAACTTTCTTGTCTAACTTGTCTTTCTTAATCTGTGGCACATAAGTGAAACTCAAGCATCCAAACAATTTAAAATTTTTTAAGAAGGGTTTATTGTCACACCAAACCTCAAATGGAGTCTTCCCATCAACTACTTTGGGGGAAGTCTATTTAACAAAAATATTGTAGTGTTTGCAGCCTCTGCCCAATTTGTCCTTTGGTAGTCCTTTCTCATGAAGCATAAATCTCACCATTTCCATTATTGTCCGATTCTTCCTTTGCCATTAACATCTTTCTCAACCAATTGACCAACACTTAGTAAGTCTTGATCAATCTCAAGTACATACAAAACATCATGAATTAATTTTGTACCTGCATATCTTTCAATTGCTACAATGCCCTTTCCTTCAACAACAATCAGATCACCATTGCCAATTCTAACTTTTGACACCTATGATTTATCCAACTCTTTAAAAAGTTGTTCATCATGGGTCATGTGGTTAGTATAACCATTTTCCACTAACCAACATTCACTTGAGTTGTTGCTTGAGAAACATGTTGCAACAAACAATTGCTCCTCCTATTGTTGATCTACAACTTGACTCCCATCATTTGGTTGAGTATTGCTTTTAAAGATTCGAATGTGATGTCCTAACTTGTTGCATTTTTCACACTTAACATCAGGCCTTCTCCAACATTTGAAAGGAGGATGACCCGATTTGTCACGGTGCTTACAAGGAGGAAATCCTTTGTTTTTGTCTCCATTATTGTTGTGGGTTGCATCTTGGGTGTTGAAATTCTTCTTCTTGTATTTCTTCTACTTGTTTTTCTCTCCTTGGTTAAGTTGCAATTTAGCCTACAATGCTCATTTCACAGAACCCTCGTCTCTTATCAACCTTCTTTGTTTTTGGGCTTGCAAAGCATTTATTAGTTCTACCAAAGTAAGTTTTGAAAGATCCTTTGTATTCTCTAAGGAAATAATAGTAACCTCAATTTTCAAGAATGGTCACCAATATTTTCTAAACGATTCGTGAGAGTCAAGTAATCCTACTCTATTAGCAATGCCACAAAGTTTATTAGCATTGCCACAAAGTTTATTAGCATACTCTTTAATCGTTTCAGACTCCTTTATTTTTTACATCTAAAATTCTCGAATCAAATTTAGGCATTCTTATTCCCTTATTTGTATGATCTCCTTCATATTCACCCTTCAGGAAATTCCAAATTTTAAATGTTGAATCAAATATCATAAATATAATGGAAATGTCTTTTGATACAACAACCAACAAAGAGGCTTTTGCCTTTGACTTTTTTCCTTTCTTCTCCTTATGATTTTTCATTTGCATCAACATTGGATTGTCTGGTAAGGTGGAACTTCGTAGTCCTCTTCAACAACTTCCCAAGCATCATTTAACTCTAGATGTGCCTTCATTCTTGTTGCCAAGATATAATAATCATCACCATTAAACGCACGGGGTGCTAGTGTTGTGAATGGTGTTTTAGAATCCATCTAATTGATGAATTGAAGCAAGGTGTTTTGGCCTTTTTTTGTGATGGGTCACTCTTAGGTTTACTCACAGGTCCATCTAAAAACGAAGGCTTTTAATACCAATTTGTTAGTGAAATCACATTAACTCACAAGATGAGGAAAGATATGTTTTATTCAATAATGATCAGTTTTATATACATATATTGTAACAACAGTCCACTAACAAATTGTAACTAAAATAAAATAACTAATTCCTAGACAATAGCCACTAACATAATTGAAAATAAATGAGTAATTTAAAATAAACAATTTCCGAAAAATATGGCTAAATAGCAGGAAACAAAAAATTGTTAAATAATTATTTGATGCACACGTTCAACAAATGCTACTATATGTGGTAATGTGTGAAATGTATTAGCAACATAGTTGAAATGAGATTATCGTAAATATGCTAGTATTGAACTCCCATAGAGAAAGATACTTAGTTTTAATCGTCGAACAAAGTTTTTATCTATAGATTCGATAAGAGATCGAATTTTACAAATATAAAACTTACCTTGTCATACTCTTTGGTAGGGATGTGACCCAACTTTGATATATAGTTATAGCCTCTCAATACACTTGTTTTCCAAAGGTAGAGTCAGATGTCTAATTGTGTATAAGTGAGTCATGATGACTTTGTTTGTGATATGCACTTGAGATTTTGATGTTTGAGTATAATATATTAAATGTGAAAGAATGATTGGTTATTGATAAGTGCCCATATGGGATAATTTTGAGTGGAATTTGATACTTATCTTATTTATATTTTGTTGAATTTCTGTAAATCATCACAGTTTAATTTGTTTTGCAGTTTCCAAGACCAATAGAGAGTCAGAATGGAAAAATAAAGAAAATGAATGAATTTCAAGCAATTATGGGCAAAACTAACACTAGTGTAGTTAAGCGGCAAAGTTGAGGTTTGAGCCCAAAAGCAAATCCATTGCAAAGGGAAACTTCAAGCACTAAACCTGAGGCTAAACCATGAAGACTCCTTTTCTAGGAAGTTATCTTAGAAGCTACAACACTAGAGCGTGAAACCTAAGCCACAAAGGAAACCTAACCAGGAAGGAAAACTTTGCAACTGGAGTCACAAGTGCACTGTTGAGCACTATCGAGCACTATCCTAGACAATTTATAACAATAGAGTTGCACATTTGTTTAGACAGACTTTTGGAGGAGTTATTCACTATCTTGTATTATTTTCATCTATCATGAGGATCTAAACCTATCTAAGTGTTAAAGCAAATATGTAACCTTATGGAACTCTCTTGTATTGGTACTGTTATATTTATCAAAGTGTGCTTTTATTACATGTTTGTCAATTAGTTTATGCTTGTTGATGGATGAACTAATCACTCATCTTATTTCACTGGTTAGAGATTGAGTATGAACTAGTTCCAAACATGTGGTCCAACTGATTCTCCTCATACTTTTATATGTTGGGAATAGATTTAAGGCTCTAGTTGGTTATAAAGTCTCGATCTTAAAGTAGGCGATTAATTCAAGCAACCACTAAGGAATCATACTGATGTTTGAAGATCCTAGATTCTAGGTGTCAAGAATGGACCTAGAGTTACATTCAAAGAAAACTCCTAGGATATGAATGATTGTGTCATTATAAATAATGATGGAAGAAATACAAAAGAGGGGTAAAGTGGTGAAATCTAGCTTCAACACGTCTTTATTATCTTGAAGTTAATCTTTTACTTAAAATTGTTTTAGTACATCTTTTCTCAATTAAATCTACACTTTTTACACATTGAATTTGTTTTCACACTTCTTGTTTACCTCAAACATTGTTTCATTCGAATCAAACTAGTTTAAACTTTGTGTATTCTACCAAATCCAAATGGATATGACTCTTGTACTACAAACGACCCTCTATGTTGAAGAATTGATTGCATTGGAGCATCAACAATTATTCTAAATTGACTTTTAATGTTATAAGTAGTATGATTTAAACTTACTCTAACTTACCTTATGTTTTGGTTGTGTTTTTGGTATTCGCATGCTATAATCGTCTGTTTCATGAGAGCAAAGATAATGTAGGGGCATGAGAGGAGCTACACTAAGACTGCATTGAGTGTGTCTAACTAATATAGAGTCTATAGTATGAATATGGATACTTATATTATGTAATCATTTTGTTCTAAATTTATTTTGAAATACTATTTTAGAAAATCTTTCATGTGGAAGATTATACATACATGATGATATAGTTACCTCTCTATTATGAAGTGTGTGTTCCATGTTGTCATGTAATAACCTATTTGATAGCACTCATAGACTATAACTAAGTCATTACATACATAGTATTTTTAAATATATTTTAATCTTTCTAATAAGGTTGAGCGAATATATTCAACCTGTTTTCTTCCTCTACAATGTGGTTCAAGTTTTGTTATCTGTGTTCTACAAGATTCATCTGCGATGTACAAGATTCATCTACTATCTACAAGATTCATCTGCGTTTTACAAATTTAATCTCAAAAATCATATTTGATAACTCGCCTGAATGAAACTGTATCCACAAATATCCATATCCGACAAACCCAAAATAAAAAACGGTCGAAATGGATTGAAAAATATTAAATATGGATTAAACTGAATTAGCCTGATTGAATCTGAAGCCGATCCGACCTGACCATTGCTTAGCCCTACTTTCTAAGATTAAATTTGGTCATTGTAAAATTCTTGAATATTATTACTTCGATTGCTAATATTATTAAACACAAGTTAACTCCTATTGAATAAATGATTAAATACCGACCTATTTTAATATTGTAATATAATGTCAACATATCTCACTTAAAAAAACTCCTCAAATTTGTATGAAAAAATATATTTTTCAAATTTAACATATGAATATCAGGGATTATAATATTTATTTAATTTATTTTAGTATAACCAAAGAAAGATGAGACAATAAACCGAAATTCACACGTTTTTATTAAGATTAAAAATTGATTTCAAAATGTCTGGAAACAACTAAAGTTATGTAAACTAAAATTAAAACATACTCATTTTAAAAAACTAAATTTTATTTAACACTACTAAAAACTTTATGAGATTTTTTTCATAAATTTATTAAAAGCTTTTTTAAGAAAAGATTTTTTTTTTGTCATATTTTTAAAAATTTTAATTGATAAGTAATTTTTTTATAAATAACTATTTTCTAGAAAATTATAAAATTCAAAAACATTTTTTATAAAATTATCTGTGAAATGTGTTTTATGTAAAATATTTAATAAAAAAAATTACAATAATTTTTTAATTTTTTTTATAATAAAATTTGTAAGTATTTTTAACAAAAATATTTTTAAAATAAAATTAATAGAAAATATGAATGTTACTAAAATATTAAATAACTTCCACAGAAAGTAAAACTTATATCCCGTGAAAATCTTTGAGGATGATATACTTAAAATAAGAATAAGTCACATACTATAATATATAATAGTATAACAATTTTTTTAAAAAATTGTATGTTTGTGGATATTTTTGCATATGTCATTTAATTTAATTATTTCAATTATATTGAATACGAAATGAGATGAAAGAAAATAATACTATGATTAAGTTATTATGAAATCATGCATACCAAACTTTGACGTTACATGCATTGTTTCCATTTGGTAAAGCAAATATCTACGAGATAGGAACGTGATGGTATGTGATGCTACAATTGGCTGCAAAACTTGTGATGCAAACGGCTTAATTCCAAATTCTAATCGATTTTAAGCACCTTTTTAACCAAATTTAGATCCTCAACAATGCACATCCCTCTCAATGACACACAATTTCTGAGTAAAAGAATAATTAACTTGCAATCGCATGCATCACATGAAACTAACTAGTAATCCATATTTGGGCATGGCAAAGAGAAACTTTCTTGGGCTTAGGTTACTTTTCTTGGCTGATTATCACTTTTTGGCTAAACAAATTAGGCACTGACAATTGTTATAGTAAGTAATGGTGTGCATACGTAAAACAGTGACTGGAAACTAATCTTCTCTAACTACGTGAACCATTAGATTTATTTCTAATTCAATATAAAGTAATGATTGTAATTTGTTTATATATCATAATTTGTTCTTATTGTTACTTGAAATGAGATCTTATGTATCTTTTCACTTTAAAAAATTAACATCTCAAATATAAATATATATATATATATATATATATATATATATA
>Ga0214545_1000633_pt1 | contig 58437 bp, 22 predicted proteins | sample CNSS4metaG_FD_160064 | JGI IMG/M metagenome (GOLD analysis project Ga0214545, IMG submission 160064) | Root nodule microbial communities from cowpea collected in UCLA plant growth center, Los Angeles, California, USA - CNSS4 | ecosystem: Host-associated > Plants > Roots > Nodule | place: USA... | reverse complement strand
TAAACCCGGATGGGTGACTTAATAACATTGTGGTTTTAATTATGTAATGGACGTTCTAAATTTTATCCGCTCAATTAATAAAGCTTTAAATTTTCCCGCGTTTTGGGAAAATGAGGTATTATTAAATGTGCTGTCTTATTTATTCCATTTATTTATTTATAAATTAGTAATATCCTGACGGGATGTTACATCTAGCCCTAGTCCTAACTGACACGACAAGATATAGGTCACAACCAACTCAACTTGACCTTGGTTCTAAGATGTCTCGACTCGACCATCGACTTGGAATGACTCAACTTTACCCTTCAAATTGAGTCAAGTTGCCTCAACTTTCGACTTTGGCCCAACTCGATCTTTAGCTCGGGTCAACTCAGTTCGATCTTCAGCCCGAACGTAGTTGAACCAATTCTTCGGCCCGAGCAAATTCGTCTTGACCTTCATCCAAGGCTAACTTCAATCGATTGACTTGGGTCGATTCAACACAACCTTCGATTTAGGCCAACTTGACTTGACCTTCAACCTGAGATGACTTAGTTTACCATTCAACTTAGGTTGAAACGACTCAACCTTTCGTCGATCTGACTCGTCTCGATTCTTCAGCCATGACCAACTCATCTTGACTTACAACTCAGGTTAGAATGTCAAAGTGAGTCAACTTGGCTCATATTGGTTGGCTTACCACGGATTGAGCTAAAAAAGGGTTAGCTCATCCCGACATAATTTTTTGTGATCTAGAAATTTTTTAACCTAGCTCGACCCACCACAGGTCAGTGGGTTGGCTCGTTTATGATGTTTTGTTTTTCAAATGTATTTATATAATTATTGTAGTACAATAAAAGTGAATTAACTCAATTCATTTTTTTAGTAGTGGTAGAATCAAATTGTATATCTGATTCTTCAAATATTATTATAAAGAGAGTAGTTGAAAATTAAAGAATCAACATATATAACTTGACAAACAAATAAATTAAACATCTAAACTATTTAAATATTATTGAGTAATATTCTAGTGCTTGAAAAGATCAAATTTTTAACCTACATAATTAGTAGTAAATAATTTTAATAAAAAATGATAAAAATACTAATAAAGTGTTGTTGGTGGTGGTTACAGGTCATCCCACCTTCAACTCAGTTTAAACTCGTTTAACCTGTGGTTTAAGTGAGTAGGGCTCATTTCACTCCACATTAAAAAAAAACTAAAATTTTCCCAACCTAACCCTGTTTGAACCTGTGGTAAGTTGAGTTGGCTCACGGGTTAGAATCAATTTTGACATCTTTAACTCGAGTCAACTAATCTTCACCTTTGATTTGAGCCGACTCAGCTCAATCTTTGATCCAAACTGACTTAGCTCGACCTCTGCCCTAGCAGAAACATCTCAACCTTCAGTCCAAACCAACTTGTCTCGACCTAAGATGTGCCCAACAATTTGACTTGATTCTATGTAGGTCTGACTCGACCTTTTGTGAGCTTGATTCGACGTGGTCAAAAATATAGGCTCGATTCAACTATATCCAATGTGAACTCAATTCAACTTGGCACTATGTGAACTATATCAACTTTGGCTTAATATGGACGTAGTCTAACCTGGATCCAATCCATATGACCTACTTGACATGGGTCCAACCCAATCTTATCTATATTAACTTGGGACTGAGTCACACGGACTAAACCATGGATTGTTAACCCTAACCCATATGAAGCAAAGCCAAGTCTTGTTGATTAGGCCAAATTGACGCATCTATTTATACATTCTTGCATTGTAAAAGGGAAGATGTCTTCTAATGTATAAAAAAAAATATAAGGATTAAATATGTTTTTTGTCCTTCAACTTTGAGTGAAATTTGGAATTAGTCCCCGCTACAAACTTTGAACCAATTTAGTTTCTCAACTTTGTAAATGTGTGGATTTAGACATGTCAAAGTGAGCCAACCCGGCTCACACGGGTTGGCTCACCACGAGCCGGGTTCAAAATGAATGAACCCAACCCGGCTCACTTTTTGGTGAGCCAGAAATTTTGTAACCCGGCTCAACCCACCACGGGTTGGTGGGTTAAGTGGGTTGGCTCACCAACCCACCTAAAAAATTTTTTTTTTTTAGTATTCAAATATTTAAATAATTTTTTAAGTAACCCATGAGATGACAATCATAGTAAAATTAAGAACCAATGTTTTGATCATGCTCACCACTAATATATGAAGAATTATTTTCAAGAAAGTATCCATTAGTCTAAAAAAGCATGGCTAATATTACAAATTTTCTGTCATGCTATTCAACAAAATATAAATAAAAAACTATACATTTTCTTCATGCTAATTTAAAAAAAAAATCTTTATAAGATGTTTACTTGAGTAATTTACTATAAAGATTATAATTAAACATTAAAGTATCAACATATATATAACTTGACAATCAAATTAATTAAACATTCAAACTATTCAAATATAATTAAGCAACATTCTAGCATTTAAAAATATGAAATTGTGAACAAATATAATAGGAGTAGTAAATAATTATTAAAAAAAATTAAAAATTAAAAGAAAATTTAAAAAAAATAAAAAAAATTATAAAAAAATGTTTGTGGGTTAAGTGGGTCAACCCACCTTCAACCCGGCTCGAACCCGTTTAACCCGCGGGTTAAGTGAGCCGGGTTGAATTCAACCCACTTTTGAAAAGGTTGAATTTTTCTCAATCCAACCCGGCTCGAACCCGTGGTGAGCCGGGTTGGCTCACGGGTTGAAACCCATTTTGACATCTTTACGTGGATTTAATCATTTTAATGAAATTTTACTAAGTTTATTTGACGTTTCAAACACATTGCATTATAATATTTTAGTTTGTTTACATCGTTAGATACATGTTCGCTTCATTATTAACTAAGAAACGCGTTTGAAACGTCAAATAAACTTTAAAAAAAAATGTTTCAAAGGACTAAATCCGCACATTTCTAAAGATGAGAGACTAAATTAGTTTGAGGTTTTAAAGAGGGACTAATTCCAATTTTTCACCAGAAGTTGAAGGACAAAAAACGTATTTAACCCAAACTATAATAGCCTTTCAATAGAGAGTAGTAAACAATAAAATTCAAATGGAAAGACAAGAACTCACAAGTAAACATCACGCATTGAATAAAATAAAAGAAATGAAAAAGAAATATACGTTTATTTTAAGGGTTAAATATGTTTTTAGTCTCTAAATTTGAACGTGAAATTTGAAATAATCCCTATTGCAAATTTTGATATATTTTTGTTCTCGAACTTTAAAAGTGAATGAATAAAATTCTTTTAACATGATGATGTTAACTTTTTTATTTATTTTTTAAAAAGTATTACAAGTTGACATTTGAATGGTAACATCTCAAAATGGTATAAACAACTCAAATGTCATCTTAAAATATATTTGACATGTCAACAAAATTTAACACAATTTAACCATTATTTTAAAAATTTCCTTTAAAATTGATTAAAGATTAATTTTATTTTTTTAGATATTTTTATTAAATAAACATGACAATTATTATAAAACTAAAATATACATTTATCTCAATTATCAAAAGAATTCAAACAAAATTACTTATCATTTTAAAGTAGTTTTTCTTTTATTATCCTAAAAATGAAATGTATTAACATTTATTATGCTAAATCAACTTCATCTCAAATATTTTATTGAAAAATTAACTCTCAACTGATTAGATAACATATTTCTAAATTTGAAGTGAAAAATATTTATACTCTAGTTGGCGTGTAAAACCCATTATGATTTTTCGTCATTCTCTTTTTATATGTTATTATACCAATTTTACCCTCTGGAACCTATTTTTCACATAGAATAGAATCTAACAATTTTTTAATCTCAAACTAATCTCAGTCTTTAATCGATAAAGCTTAACTTCCTGAATCCACTGTTATACAGGAAAGTTAAACTTATACACAAAAAACTTTTATCAATTATTTGAATAAATATTTATGATCTTAGACTAATTAAGATTCATCTTTACTCAAAAAACAACACATACAAGCCCTATCCCTAGCCCTAGGCATGTAACCATTTCCTTAAAACCAATTCAATAGAAAAATGCAACATAAACTTACTCAAAAACGATTTCTGATCTCCAATAGTATCTATAAGGTGGACTTTGATTTAAGAAAAGATAATTTAGAATTTTAAAGAGAAAACAGAGGAAAAGTGTTTTTAGTGAGATGGGAATTTTTATGAAATAAAATATAATTAATTAACTATTTGTATGTATAATTTTTTTAATTTAAATAACAAAATATTCATACTTTATCTTCTTTAATCCACTTCCACTCTTAAAGACATAAATTGAGTCATTACAGTTACATCCATCAAATGCCTCTATGATGTGTTTGGATGAGAAGGTTTTGAACAATAAATACTTTGTATAAAGAATTTAAAATACTTTATATATATATATATATATATAATATTTCATTTTGACATTTAAGAGGAGTAATGCTCGAAAATAATTGAAATTTTAAAAGGGCAATTTCTATTTTATCAAACACTGACATACCCATGAAGAGAGATTACATGCCTGGCTTGATTGATGTTCAAGCAAATGTACAAACAAAAACAATTCTTCCACTAAAAGACGGTCATAATCACATCCGAACTATGTATCAATCTTTTCTTACCAACCCCAACTCATATCACAAAGAAAAGAATAGACCAATCAGAAGAATGAAGTTGAGTTTACGTGTAGTAAGAAAATAACCTTGTTCATGTTCCAGCATGTCCAATTCCAATTCCATTGACACTCACCTCATCTTCAGAAGTGCTGAAAAAATTGGCCAATTTTTCTGAAACAGATTGTAGGCCTTTGTCCAATGATTCTTCCCCTCCATCATAATCATCATCTCCTTCAAAGATTAAATAAACCCCACATTTTCTTAACTCCAACCCCTTATCAAAAGGTGGATTTCTCTTGCTCACACAAAATGTGTCAGCATCTTTTAAAAAGGCTACCAACTGATGATAATCATGGAACTTACACAAGTGCATGTGTTCTTCATCTGTCCTAGGCACCCCACAGATGTTTAACACAGTACTAAACAGAGTTCTGTCCCCTTTGAGAATATTTGCTTGAACATCAATCAAGCCTGGCATATCATCTCTCTTCATGTTGGGTATGTCAATGCTATGGTTGATTGAAACAATAACACCAACAAGTACACTCTTTAGCTCAAGATTTTTACGCTTGGAAAAGCTCACTGTTTGTCCAGAAAACCATTCAGGTAATTTGCTTCCTGGCATGCTTAAGTTCTGTAAATTCCTCAGTGCAACCTGTCACATAAATACTCGTTGTTTAGAAGCTATAAGAAGCAACAGGAAATTAATTAGTCCTGATTTTCTCAATTTAATCATATTTTTATCCATTGGTCCAAGGTTGATGAATAGGAAAGGGATGAACAACCTTCGAAAGTCTCTTGCGTATTTGTGAGGAGCATGCAATGCAACCACTTAGGTACAACCTTCTCAAGGACTTCAAGCTTTCAAGACCAGGAATATCCCCCACTTTTACACAGTTTGTGAGATTCAACTCCTGCAGGCTCTCTAAATTTGACATGTCATGGATAGTTTCTATTGAAGAACAGTTTTGAACATTCAGATTAATCAGGCTTGAAGGAAGTGAGGGGAGAGAGTTCAGCTGAGTGCAGTTTGACAGTGAAAGGACCTTGAGGATAGAAAGGCCCTTCAAACTGGAAGGCAGGGTGTGAAAATCATTCCTGTCTAATTTCAAAGTCTCCAATAGTGACAACTTCTCAAATTCATCAGGAATTTTCCCAGATATTTTCCATGCACGGGCATCAAGCTCAGTTAGCAAGGTCAGATTGCAGAAGGAAGATGATAGTATAAAAGGGCCATGGTTCTCTTCAGGTTCTGCAAGAAAGCTACTTTCATCCGTATGTAAATCAGGCCTCTTTGCCATTTTCAATGTTCTCAAGCTTGACAGCATCCCAAAGCTTTCAGGTAAGCTTGACACAGCTGTTTCCTCCATGAAAAAATGATATAGAGATTTCAAATCTCCTATAGAAGCTGGAAGCTTTCTGAGCATTTTGCATTTGTTCAATCTTAAGTTGACAAGATTTTCTAGCCGTCCAGTGGATTCTGGCAATTCCTTGATATTTCCATTGACCGTGTTCAATGTAGTAAGAGATGCTAGGTGGCCAATAGATTCTGGTAAGTATTCAAGATTTTTACAATTCATCAACTTGAGTATCCTCAGTAGCTTCATCTCTCCAATCTCATCTGGCAAATTTGTGATGGCTGTTCCATCTAACTGAAGTTCAACAACTGAGGCCAACCTTTTAACTGAATTTGGCAATTGAGTAAGAAGTTTACAGTTTCCAACTGATAATTCCCTCAGGTAAGATAAAGAACCAACAGTTGTAGGGAGTTCTTTAATTGCAGTTCTATCAACCAGAAGTTCTGTCAATGACATGAGATTCCCTATAGAATCAGGAATTACAGTGAGAGATTCACATCCCATCAAATTGAATGTCTCAAGGTTATCTAACGATCCAACAGACTCAGGTAATTCTTCTAACCCAGAGTGATATAGAGATAATTCTTGCAAAGAACATAGGTGTCCTAGAGAATTAGGTAGCCTTCTCAAATATCGGCAACCTTCTAAAACAAGCTGCTCAAGCTTCGTGAGGCGAAAAATGGACTGGGGCAACTCTGCTATAGCAGTGTCATTAGCTTGAAGTGCTTTCAAGGAATTCAGGATTCCAATGTTTTCTGGCAATGCTTTTAACTTGGAGCAGCCAGAAAGATAAAGACTCTCTAGTTGTTTTAGCCCCGAGACATCAATTGGAAGGTTGACAAGGCTTGAACAACGTGTTAAATTTAAACTACGCAAGGTGCTCAAACTGCCAATTGATTCATGAATCTTAGTTAGATTAATGCAGTTCTCCAAATCAATCTTCTCTAGACATTGACACCCAGATAAATCAGGTATAGCAGTGAGTTGGTTGCAGTAGGAGAGGTTCAAGACCATTAACTTCTGTGGCACCTGCTAAGCATTGTCATGTTAGACCATGTTTATATATATGTATAGTGAAGCAAAAGAAAGGGAAACACATCCTAGAAGAGTTTTGAAAGAATTTTTTTATGTATGTATAATAATAACCAAATTAGATAAATACTACATGAACACTTCAATTTTAGGCAAGTGCTTTTGTAATAAGAATCTTTAAAATAGATTTTTGAAAGAAATGCTTCATTAAGTGGTTTGACATGTCTCAACTCTCTTCTTATCATAAAGGTTTATAAGAATTGCGTAAAGAAAATAAGTGTCAAGAACCTAATCATTATATCAAATTATACCATGTTTATGGTATTCATACTACACAAGATAGCTAAAGCACACCTTGTTGTAACCATTCCATCCCCACAAGGTTTCCATTTTCTTGCTGTTTTTGAGATCAAGGACAGCCAGTTCTCGTGGCCAAGATTTCAAAGGCATGCGTTCTAAAGGACACCCTTGCCATTGTAGCCACTTTAATTCAGATGGAAGAAACTTGCCCTGTAATTTCAGATTGTTGATCTGAAGCTGTCTCAAATTAACCATTGGTTCAAAGGATTTCGCGTGTAGTACAAACTCTTTGTTTTCCTCTGCTTGAGGTTCAAGATGATTCTTAAGGCATTGTTTGATGTAGCAGGATATATTTCTTAAACACGATCTCCATTGAAGCTTCTTCGGAAAAACTGATCCAACCTTTCCCTTATAAAACCTTTCTTCCTCAAAATCAAGCACAATACCTTGAACGCATCTAGTTCCCTGCAATAAAATATAGCAGATTGAAAGATCAGACCTTTAATCAAATTTACGTATTGAAATATTCCAATCTACAAATAACATGCACATCAAACATCATTCATATATTAGTCAAACAAGGACGCGGAGGTATTACACAAAATACACCAAAGGATGCAAATCCCAGTTCCGTAACCCCAAACATCAAATTGACACATTAATAGACAATGTTTTTCGTTTTGGTAGGCCATGAATAGACAATGTGTGTTATATGTATCTCTCACTTTATTATGCTACATGCATCTTTAAAAAATATTCTACAAATTCAAAAGAAACAAATCGTAAAAGTGTTGAACAAAAGATCATATTTTTGAATAATCAAGCAGCATCTCATTACTGAAAAGGCCACTTTGTCTATTTGTATTCATATTTATTTGTCTTGCCCCTTCTCCAGCCACCTTTTGAATAAAGAATGAAAATGATTTTGGACTCTTCTAGTTTAAAGCTTTCTATATTTATGCAAATATTTTAGTACTGTGCCACTTCACGTCATACAAATAGAATATAGTTTATACTCATTAATCAAACAAAGTGGTGTGAGACAAGGTGTAATGCAATACAATAATCATTACCTTGTGACCCTTCAACACAGTCATGATTTGAGCTCGATCCCACAGTCTACTTCGCGCACCAGGATCCACAAAGCTTTCATCCATAACAATTTGCCTTCCCATGTCTCTAATTTGATCATGCATCCACACAGTATTCTCCGGAGTGATTTTCATCAAGCATTTCTGCACCAGTACCGTGATAGCAATCTCACCCCTAAAACCACAACCTCTTAACACATCAATCACACCATCACGCTTCATTTCCATTTGTACAAACAAACAAGCAATATCAAGGAATATACACTTCTCTTCTTCATCTAAAGCATCGTAACTTATCTTCAACACATCCTGAAGATGGTGAGGGCGAATTAGCCTTAGCTTCTTCACAGCATCCTCCCATTCCTCCTCCCTTCTCTTGCCAAACAAAAACGAACCAAACACTTCCAGAGCCAAAGGCATTCTTCCCGTCAGGGATATTATCTCCTCTGACAGACTGAGAAGATTTTCTGGTGGTTCACTTCTTCTCAGTGCATGGTAACTGAATAACTCTCGAGCTTCAGAAGCATACAACTCTCTAACTTCATACGACACATTCACATGATCCTGTGTCAGAACTTTAGTATCCCGTGTTGTGATTATCACACAGCTTCCATCATAAAACCACTCCCTCTTACCAATCAAAGCATCAAGCTGCTTCACTTCATCAACATCATCCAAGACTAGCAAAACTCGATTCTCACCAACTCTCCCTTTGATAGCAGAAACACCAACATTGACATCAGCGATGGAGGGAGACCCTGCTCCAGGAGAAAGGTCTTTAATGATTTTGCCTTGAAGGGAAACCAAACCATCGTGTTTTGATGAAACTTGTCTCACGTTGGAAATGAAGCAACGGTGCTCAAAACGACTAACAAGGGCATTGAAAAGTGCCTTGGCCAGGGTTGTCTTACCAACCCCACCCATCCCATACAACCCCAAAACCTTGACACCGTTGGATTGAACTTGCAAAACCTCCATCACCTTCTCAACACGTTCATCAAGCCCCACTGCAAACTCAGGCACACCCATAGGAGTGTTACTCAACTCTTTCAACACCCTTCGCACCAAACGCCGAATCAGATCATCTTCCTCACTGTCACAAAGAAGTAAATACAGAGCATTCACATGACAAGAAGGAATAAAAAATTAAAAAATAAAAAACACGTTTAAGAATTACATTTTCCTCAAAACTTTTGCGTAATAGCATTTAAAAAGAAAGGGCAAGGCAAGTAAATTGAAAAAGAGAGGAATGCAGACACCTGTGATTAAAAACCCAACCAGCAATTCCACCGACTTTCTTCAAAGCTTCCTTCCACTTTGAAACCGTATTTTTCTCAAACCTTTTTTCATGCGATTCGAAACCCGCTCGGAAGGGACCCGACACGTGCCGGACCTGCGACGGGTCGACCCGGTAGAAAACGGGCAAGAGGAGCCTACCGGTGCCGCAAATCTTGGTGAGTTCCTCAAGACACCAGTGTGAAGAAGCGTAGTTTTGAGATATGATGACAATGAACGCTGCAGAGTCATCAATTCCCTCCATCAGCCCCTTCGCTACCGCTTCCCCACGCTCCAACCCCTCGTCGTCCAGGAACACGCGAACCCCACGCGCCTGCAGACTCTCGTACAGACCTTTCGTGATAGTGCCGCGCGTGTCGGTGCCTCTGAAGCTCAGGAACACGTCCCACCGCAGCCGGAACGCTCCCGGCGTCGCCGATATCATGTCTCTTTCCGGCGACATGTGTGGTATGTTGGTTCCAATCTTACACTTCCTTACTCTGCCCACAATTATCCATGTTTTGGCGTTGGAACTGCATGTCTCTGGTTTCTTCACTCATAAGGAGATAATGCATATTTTTTCGCTGGCTGTAAGAAAATTATTTATATTTAACAAAACTTATGAAAATATAATTTTTCTTCTACGTACAATAATTGATTTTGTTGGATATACGTAGTTTTAGTGGGGTTGTGAAGTTGAAAAGAAGTTTGTGAAAAGACAGCACTGAGAATTAACTTGTAAGCGGCGTTTGTTTGCTTGTTTTGCTGTTGTAAGCGGTGCAACTTTTTTTCTTCTACTTTAACGCGCGTTCACTGTCAGATGACCCAAATTCAAACGAAGTTAAGTTCGAGTCTTTTAAGGTGTTATTATAAATTAATTACGGATTGACTTTGTAGTTGCATAATCGTTTTTACATGTTTCTAAGCATTAAATGTGAGTGTTGTGAAGTTTAAGAATGTGGTCCTTCATTGTTGATTGTTATCCAAATAAAGAATGAAATGCGGTGAGAGAGTGAGAGAGATAATGAAGATAAGCATCAAAAACCAAAACCCGTTTAGAAGGAAATGGTCTTTATTGTGGTTCATGATCACCCAAGCTCACTCAAGGAATGTTTCCGACAAGAAAAATGATGGTGAGTGGTGTAGAGTAATCTTAAAAATCATGAGTTTGGTTTAGACTGAATTTAAAGAAGAGTAAATGATAATTTTTTTTCTTCAAAATTGGAATTTCAATTTTTTGTTTTTTCATCCGTGAAATCAACATATAATTATAAATTAATGGATTGCTTATGAATTTATTTTAAAATGTCAAGAATTAACTTCAAAATGTTCAATCTTATAAAATCCATTTATAATATGAATTTTATGTAACAAGATTTCATAAATCCTATAAATCATAATTTTTATTGGGATAAAATTTAATTCATATTCAATCTTATAAAATTAATTTGTAAATTGAAATTTATAATAAATATATATATATATATATATATATATATTAATAGAAATAAGATATTTTATTTAATATTATTGTAAAAATAGTTTAAATAAATTTATCACACGACAAAGAATAACTAACTAAATAGTTAATAAAGGAAAATCAAGGAAAAGATATAGTTCAATTAAAATTTAACGAACTTTAATTGACAACAAAATGACCATAAAATAGAGCTTGTTATTCAAAGTTTATTCTAGTGAACTCTTTTCTCAATTACTAGTTTTATACAATTAAACTCATAACTCTTAGTTGAATAAAACTATTAATATAATGTCTTTTATATAAAATTAATTATTATAACTAACTTCAACAAATTTCACATAAACTAGCAGAGAAGCCACATAAATAATACTTTCACAATTGAGCTTAAATGATCAAATACATAGACTCTCTAAATGATGGGCAAAAGAAGTTATAATTTTATGTAGAGTAAACTGTTTGATACCATTAGATGCTTTGAAAATATATGTATCGATAAAGACAAACAAACTAGTCAAGATAGATTTTGTATCATTAGACAATCTTAAACTATCAAACGGTTTAAGAACCTTAGCACAAGATTTTTACTAAGTGAATCTGTACATATATCTTATACATTAAAAACAATTAGAATATTTGGAAAAGTGGCAACAGAAAAATATAAACATGTACAAGAGATGCAAAAGAGTCTTGATGAACACATGTAAAGAGATGTATGTTATTTCTTTTTAGAAGTGTATCAAATTAATCTAAATAAATAAGGAAAGTAAGAGTTGTTTGAACATAGATATTTGGCAAATCCCAATTTTAATCCCAAGTTCAAAACTTATGAAATATATTACCACACTTAGTATTGACGAAAAATAATGTTGTGCCTCCAACAATTGGGCTGATGACGAGGTTTAAGTTTCACCCAAAGTCCACGAAAATGAGAAAAGGTAGTTGATTCTATGCCTAAGAGAGTGACTAAAAGGTCCAACGATCGGAGACTCTATGTCCATTAGAATGAAAGTCTGACATTTGTTTTGTTAGAAATAGTCTTTTGTCCTTTAGTTAAAGGGGTTTGGGTGCTTATTTTCTCTTGAGGGTTTGTTATATATACGTTTTGGTTGAATGAATGAAGGATATCAGAATATCTATTTCAATTTCTTTCTCTTAATATTTCTTAGGAGGTTGGTTCTGCCTTTAACAGAGTCTTTATCTTGCTTTCCCAACAAATAATATATCCATATGGCAAAATCCCATGCAAATATCTCCCTTGGTAGTAGATCTCTACACCAACAATATAGTGTAATTCTAGGTAGGCTTTTCTCCACTGCTCCTAAAGAAAAAATATATGCAATGCTATTATATCTTTTCCACACACTCAACTGAACCCTTATGAATGAGTGCAGATTTTTTTGATATTTTTGAGCATTAAAAATATATTATTTTAGTACTTTAAAGTTTTTTTTTATATATTTTAAAATTTTATAATTAATGACTATTAATATATTTTAAAAACAACGGATAAAAACCAAAAAAGAGAATCAAAATTCCTTATTGTAAGGAGCTTGAACCCATTTAATGATTTATATTTTTAAGTATAGTCTCACACTAAAACCGGTAATACATACGATACAATGATGATAATCGTAACACATCTTCTGATAAAGTATGATTATTAATTTAGTTATAATTTAAGAAGTAATTATTTTATACCAAATTTAAAAAAAAAATACAATATAAAGGTCTATATATGTGTAACTTACAATTTTTACATAATATATTGTTTTATTTTTCTACTTCATATGCTTAATATTTAATAGAAATGAAGAGTTTTATTTAGAATTTTTTTTTTGTACTAATACCTCCTTTACATAGGTGTTGGAAATTAATGGGTTGATATGAATGAGAGGCATATAAAAATTGATATGAATGAGAGGCATATAAAAATTAATCACTATTGATCCTTCTAGGATGACTGGGGCTTTCATGTCAGAAACAAAACAAAAGTTAAATATTTGTATTCCATCTAATTCCTAGAAAAATCACACACGTAAATTATCTTTACAATTTCATTTATAAGTTTTATTTTATATTTGATTGCAAAATAAACTACAGTATATAAAATTAATTTGTTTGTTTTTTAGATAATATTCATTAAACGAAATTAACATTCACTCAGTGAGAAATGTATAAAATGAAAATTTTGTAGACTTTAAGATAAACATCTAAGAATCCCATTTTTCAATTATACTTACTTTAACAAATTTTACAACCTTATTACACTGTATAATTAGTGTATAATTGAAATAAAAATCATAGTCATGCAATCAAAATATAGCATGTTAACACAATCGTGAGAACCACTTTTATTTCATGAGTTGGATCCAATTCAAGGGAAGAGGCCCAAGTTAGTAATTAGCTTTTTGGCATTTTCAGAATAACTCTTTAGCTTTCCTCACTACAATTTTCACTAAGTTTTCCTTCATTCACCAAAAACAGCTCTCATTTTTGCTCTCCTTGAAACAAAAGTTGAACTAGGTCTTTTGCGAGATCCTACTTCGAACAAACCAAACGCTCCTCCTCCAAGTAAGTTGAACACTAAAACTCCGTGTTTTCCTTCTTTCCTATTTCAGTTGCTTTGGTTCTGTCTCGGGTTCGTCTCTAAAGCCTTATTCTTGTTATTATGGGCATACTTTTCAGCTCTTTAATATGTTTCTATAGTTGTGGTATTGTTCTTGTTAGAGCTCTCTTCCCACAAGTTTGTTTTCTAGTTTCGAGGTAAGGGAAGCTAGGATTTTGCATGTTTTTCAAATATTGCTTGTTTTGGTTTTGTTGCGCGTTCTTAATGCTTGGATGACGCTTGTGATTGTGTGAAAATATATTGTTTGTGTGGATAGCTAGATTTCTATTGTTGCATGTAGGAGTAGGAGAGAAAATGCTATTCTCGCCCAAGCGAGAATCCTCTAGCCTAAGCGAGAGTAGCAGAGAACTCTCCCTTGCCTCTGCGCGAGTTGTCGCTCAAGCGTCACCCAAGCGAGAGCAGTCTCGCTTAAGCGAGAAGGTCTAGCTTAAGCGAGAACTCGCAGTGACGCACAGTACCCTCTGTTTGAGCTCTCGCCTAGGCGAGGAGAGTCTAGCTTAAGCAAGGGGACCCTGTCGCTTGAGCGAGACCTCTTAGTTGGAGCGAGAATGAGGTAGATTTGTTTTAAACTCTATGATTTCACTTGTGGTTGATTGAATTACTCTTAGAAGCATGAACTTGTGATAATGCATGTATAATAAGATATGTTGGATTGAAATTTGTTGTGATTGATATGAAATGATAATGGTTGTGTGAGAATATGTATATGGTATGAGCTTGACGTTATTCCATGAGTCTCTTGGAGAGACTTTATGTGGTGTTTGTAGTGTATGTAATGGAATAAAGATTCAAGCAAGACTGCATCTTGACACTCTAATGGATCAGTCAAACTCACATAGAGTAGACTGATTCAAGTGGTGAGAGTAGCAGGAGGTCCTAGTCTCTGGTAGGATAATAGCCTTAGATGATCATGGACTAATCTTGTGCGTGGTAGGGTAAAATCTATTGGCATTGGCTCTGTAGAGCAGTAGAGGCCACCAGAAGTGCAAACAACCAGTGAATCTGATCTCATTACATGTATCCGGATAATTGAGTTAGAGAGTCTTTTAATGTATGTTATTACATGTTTTTTGTGTGTACTCAAAGATGTGCCTGCATAGAATCTGCTTGCATGTATCTGTATATTAAAATTGATTTTTTCACTAGCTTACACTTTCTTTCTGTGACTGTGTTCTGTTTGGTTTTCCTTTTTGCAATGATCACCAATGTCAGTGTGAACAGATGTGGAGACCCCTGGTGACCGTCGTGATGATGGAGATGTTGCGGTGTAGTTTAGTTGTCTTGGATCTTGCTAATTGTGAGCCTTTTTTGAAGAAGAAACTTTACTCTTAATTCCTTGCTATGAGCAATCCTTTGGTGCAAACTGTTTCTGGTTTGAATTTTGTTTATGGCCTTGTTTAGTGTCTTAGTATTCCTTTCTAATATAATTTGGGATAAGTGTAATGACCAATCCTTTACACTTCACGTCTCGTGCTCTACTTTATATTATAATATGTGATGTCTTATTTACTATAATTTATCTATTAAATGGATGTATCAACAACCATTTATCAAATACTTACATCTACATTTAAACAAATACTTTCAAAATAAATCCATCCATTTCTAATACAAATAAGCTAAACTATCAATTATCTAACTTCAAAGCCAATTTTACTTAATTAATCAACTTACTTGAAAGTAATTGGTTTTGCAAGCCAAAGAAAATTTGTCTTATGTAAGGCTGACTTTTCTGCCCTTAATGTTTAAAGGCCTATTATTTGTTGGGCCTAAGGTCAACCTATAGGGTGCCCCAAGACCCCCTTACAACCACTTGTTCCTTTCATTCTGTTTACTTTCGCAAAACAGTTCCCTTCCCTCACTCTCTTTTTTCCAACAGAGCTCTGCTAGGGTTTGAACCCTATTCTTCGTCAAGCTAGTTAAACTCCATTTTTATTCCACGTAAGTTAGTCCTTAACCCATACCTTATCTTCTCTGGCTTTATTTTCGTGGTTCTAACTATGGTTCATCTTGGTAACCTCGTTTTTGATCTGGTGTCAGTATTTCTAGCACACGAATATGCTCATAGAGTTGTTGTGTTCATCTGTTGGGTTCCTGTGTCTTTTGCTAGCCTCTGTTCAGGTAAGGGAAGCTAGGAGTTGTCATGCTTTTATAAATAATGTGCATGTTTGGTTCTGTTTGGTGCTTTTGATGATTTGATGTGCTTTGATGGTGTGAAAATAATTTGTGTACTGTTTCTGGATGGATTTCTAGTCTTGCATGCGTAAGAGCAGGTGGGTCTCGCTGAACTCGCTCATGCGAGCTAAGTGGTCGCTCAAAACAAAAAGCTCTCGCTTAAGCGAGGAGTTCTCGCCTGAGCGAGAACAACAGCAACCCATTCCCCCTTTATGTTTTGAGGGATCGCCTAAGTGAAGGCCTCTCGCCTGAGCGAGACCTCGACGTCTGTGTGCAATCTCGCCTAAGCGAGGGCTAGTAGCTTGAGAGAGGGACTCCTTTCGCCTGAGCGAGAGCTTCTTAGCTGAGATTGACAGAGTTGGTTGATTATGTGTATGTTTCTACTAATTGCTTGGATTATTGCATTAAAAGTTTAAGTATGATGCCTTGTATGTTTTATATGATATAATAGGACTGTAATTGATAAGCTTGGTGTGAATAAATTCATGAATCATGGTTGGTTGGTTGGTTGGATATTAACATGAGATTGTTATGTTTGATAAATTGTGGTTGGTTGGGAGACATGGTTGTGGTATGAGTTTGACGTAATTCCATGAAACTCTTGGTGAGATTTCATGGTGGTGTTGGATGTGATGGACGTAATTCCATGAATCTCGTGGTGAGATTTCATGGTGGTGTCGCAATGTATATAATTAGATAAGGATTCAAGTAAGGATTGGATCCTGAAACTCTAAAGAGTTAGTTAGTCTCACGTAGAGCGGACTGACTTAAGTGGTGAGAATAGCAGGAGGCCTTAGTCTTTGGCAGGATAATGACCTTAGATGTTTGAAGGTTGAAGGCTAACCTTGTGCATGGTAGGGTGAAACTCATTGGCAATGGCTCTGCAAAGTAGTAGAGGTCACCACAAGTGCAAGCATCTGGTGAATCCGACTAATTATATGTATCCGAATACATTGAGTCTTAGAGTCTTGCTTGTTTGCTATCACATGCTTGGATGATTGATGTGTACTTGATTTTAAATTGCATGCTTAATTGTATGATAATGATCTTTTTACTCTTGTTTACCCTCTTGCTTGTGTCTGTGTTCTTGTGTGGTTTTTTCTTTTTGCAATGATCACCAATTCATTGGTGTAAGAAAATATGGGAACCCTTGGTGATCGCAGTGACGATGGGAATGCTGCAGCGTAGTGGTCATGCGTTGGTGTTGAGCTCACCATTAAGCTCACGTTTGAAGGACTTTTGTAGTTTTGAAATGCCTTGCTTATGAGCAAGTTCTTTTGGATAACAGTTGATTTTTTAATTCTGATCTAGCATTGTGTAGTGCATTTGTTCTCCTTTTGGTATATTTGGATGATTGTAAAATTCTTTATACTATAAGTCTCGTGCTCTTTAGGTATTATAAAGTATGCGATGTTTTATTTAATTGGATTTATCTATTAAATGGGATGTTATATCTTAAGATATGAGAGGTTTTGAAATTACTAAAAAGACATCCAAAACATTGGAAAAAATAAATAAATCAAGTTATCCTAATGAAAATTCACTTTTTAAACTATATTTGAGAAACCAAAATATCTAGAGCTGTCAAAATGGGTTGGAACCCATGAGCCAACTCGACCCACCACGGGTTCGGGCCGAGTTGGGTTGAAATTTTTTTATAAATTTCAATACGAGTTGATTTTTGACCCGGATCACTTAGAACCCAGCTCATCTGGGTTAAACCCGTGATGAGTCGGGTTGGCTCACCAACCCGTAAATAAAGGGTCACGCAAGTGTTTTTTGTTAAGTTGGACTTTGCATTTGGGTCATGCTAGGTTGTTTTTTTAACCAACAAATAGATAATTTGGTATTTTTTTTATTTTAGTTTGCATTTGGATTGTATTGAAGTTTATTTAGATTTTAATTATAATTATAATTTTGTTTTGACTGAAAAAAAAATAAAAAAGTTTGTAGTTTTTTAATTAAGTGAGTCTGTGAGCCAACCTGTTTAACCCACCAACCCATGGTGAGCCGAGTTGGGTTCAATTTTTTTTACTTGTTAATAAATAAGTCGGGTTGGGTTGGCTCACTAAGTGATCAACCTATGATGGATCAAGTCGGACCGGACTGGGTTATCCATTTTCACACCTATAAAAATATCTATAAAACCTATAAAATACTAAAAAAGAGTAGACATGTCAAAGTGAGCCAACCTGGCTCACACGGGTTGGCTCACCACGAGCTGGGTTGAAAATGAGTGAACCCAACCCGGCTCACTTTATGGTGAGCCAGAAATTTTGTAACCCGGCTCAACCCACCACGGGTTGGTGGGTTAAGTGGGTTGACTCACCAACCCACCTAAAAAAATTATTTATTTATTTATTTTTTAGTATTCAAATATTTAAATAATTTTTTAAATAACCCATGAGATGACAATCATAGTAAAATCAAGAACCAATGTTTTAATCATGTTCACCACCAATATATGAAAAATTATTTCCAAGAAAGTATTCATATAGTCTAAGAAAGCTCGACTAATATTAAAAATTTTCTGTCATGCTATTTAACAAAATATAAATTAAAAAAATTATACATTTTTTTCATGCTAATTTAGAAAAAATTGTTTATAAGACGGTTACTTGAGTAATTTACTATAAAGATTATAGTTAAAGATTAAACTATCAACATATATAACTTGACAATCAAATTAATTAAACATTCAAACTATTCAAATATAATTAAGCAACATTCTAGCATTTAAAAATATGAAATTATAAACAAATATAATAGGAGTAGTAAATAATTATTAAAAAAATTTAAAAAAATAAAAAAAAATTAAAAAAAAAATTGTTAGAAAGTGTTGGTGGGTTAAGTGGGCCAACCCACCTTCAACCCGTGGATTAAGTGAGCCGGGTTGAGTTCAACCCACTTTTGAAAAAGTTGAATTTTTCTCAACCCAACCCGGCTTGAACCCGTGGTGAGCCGAGTTGGCTCACGAGTTGAAACCCATTTTGACATCTCTAAAAAGGAGTATCATAAAAGACATTTTGTTCTCATTAATTAGAATTAATTATTACTCTTCTATGGTTTGACCATCATAGAAAAAAAAAAGGTAAAAATTAGTTCTAAAAGGTTTGAGAAAATTTAAAAAGAACAAAAAGGTAGTTGTGAATACCTAATTAAATAATTAAAATTCTTATAGATTATTTTTAAAATGTAATTTAGAAATTTAATCTTTATTTCTTCTAGAATCACCTTTACAAAAAATTAATAGCATCTTACATATTTAAAAAAATATAACAACTGATTTTTTGAAAAAACAAAACTCAAACAAACTCACCTATACTTTAGCCTTAGAAATTTTCATTATTTATTCTGTATTTGAATTTCATTTCATTTTTCTATTTAGTTATCTGGCTGGCAAAGCTCCGCCACCCTCTTCTTCTCTCTCAATCACACAAAATATGAATTAACAATTAAATTATTGTTTTCTATGATTTAAGAAAAAAAATTGTTTTGTTTTTTTGTTTTTGTCTGTCTCACTGAGAAACACAAAGCCGAGGAAACAAAGAGAAAGAGAAAAGGCGCAACCGCGAAATTGAGAGACCAAATCCAACCACGCCATTCGAAACGCTGCGTTCCACTCTCCAAACCCTAGCCCTATCCCCGGCATTCCTCCGTTTGCCATCGACACCTTCTGCCCTAACCGCCCGAACCTAAAGAAATCGATCGATTTTATCGTCTCGGAAGAGCGAATCGATCTGAGAGAAGAAAAAAAAAACAAGAAGGGGTGATCTCAGACGAGGGAACGAAACGATGCCGTCTCACGCGGATCTGGAGCGTCAGATCGAACAGCTAATGGAGTGCAAGCCTCTGACGGAGTCGGAGGTGAAGACGCTGTGCGATCAAGCGAGGGCGATTCTGGTGGAGGAGTGGAACGTGCAACCGGTGAAGTGCCCCGTCACCGTCTGCGGCGATATTCACGGTCAGTTCTACGATCTCATCGAGTTGTTTCGGATTGGAGGGAGCGCACCCGATACCAATTATCTCTTCATGGGTGATTATGTAGGTCAGTCACTTTTTTTGAATTCAATTCCCTTTCCCTTTTTTTTTTCTTTTTTGTATTATGGTTCTGAGATTATTATTTTTTGTTTAGCTGAGAAATTGGCTTTGTGGGTCTCAATGTGTAATTTGGTTTCATAAATATTCAATGAAATTATTATCAGGTTGATAGCACGGTCTTAGAATTATTTTTTTCGAACGGATTATTTTTTTTCTAATCGTTAAACTTTTGAGGCCTCTGAAACGCTTTTGCTGGAGAGCTGTTTGTGAAATGTTCTCCCAATTTTCTCCCTCCCTCCTGGTGAGGTGATTTTGTTTTGGGCTGCCTTGAAATTGAAATAGTGGGTATTAGTTTTATGAAACTGTGGTTGTATTGGCACTGGAGGGGTGAAGTTCTGTGATGTCCAATACGTGTTTGTGAAGAATTCTGGAGAGCTTTTTAAAATAATTGTATAATAACTATATGGTTTCCCATTACATGGCACATCATTTCCAGTTTTCTCTTGCATGATTGCTTTGATCTTCCGATCTAATGCTTATATCAACACAATGTACTAGCAAAGTGTGCATAGCAAAATCTCATCTTTCACAACTTTACAGATGATGGTTGATGGGGCGATGACTTTGGAGCTATTCCTCATTGTAGGAAATAGGCAATGATTTCTGCTAATAATGGTTTAGTTATATTTCATTTCAGTAATGTTTTAGAAGTATAATCTTTCTCTGGACTTTTGGAACTGCAATTGTGTGTGTGTGTATGTATGCATTTCTTATGTTAATATTTTGTTTTCTTGCATACTACATTTTACAAGAATAGATATGTTGCCTTGTACCTGCATTGTATCCGTGCAACATAGATGGTCCTTATAATTTTTTTGTCATTTTTCTTTTTATGACTTTCAAGTTATACTCTTCATCTCTATGGATACTTCTACCTTTTCCTCATTATCATGGATTAATTCTTGCAGATCGTGGGTACTATTCAGTAGAAACTGTTTCTCTTTTGGTGGCTCTGAAAGTTCGTTATCGGGATAGAATTACAATTCTCAGGGGAAATCATGAAAGCCGTCAAATTACTCAAGTGTATGGACCATTTCTTCTCATCAATGTTTCTCACACAACAAAATCTCTGGATCCGTTGTTATTTTTGTATATGTTAAGTTCTATCATTTTAAACTGAAGGTTTGATGTATATTCAGCCACAATTATCAATAGCACGCTGTAATTGGATCACATTGCAACTTGCAAGACAGCTGGGTGCTATGGATTGCAATTTTTCATAGCTTCCATTGGAACTATTATAGGATTGAAATTGCTGTCTTTTGCAGCTGGAATGAGTGTGACTGGGATGTGAATAATGGATGCAGAAACCCTAATTTATCCCTGTTGGTGCCTTACTATCTTCTAGGGATGTATTTCGGATAATTTTTCAATTTTTCCCCAATTGTTGTTAAATAAACGTTATAGGGCTGCCATATTCTAACATCGATTGACCCCTCTGCCATAGGCAATTTGCAAGGGAGGCCCACTAGCACCATAGGCTGCAATGTCATTTTTATATGGTGGAATTTTGGTCTTTTGCTATCCGTCATTGATAAATTTGATTGCCCCTCTCTATCGTTGAATCAGAGGTTTCAAATGTAATCCCAAATTTCTCTTAACTTGCATTCAATGCATTCTCACTGTTGGCGACATTATCCACGTAGTGGTGGATCTGCTGCCATTTTTCCTGTTATCCTTTTTAGCACTCTCTATTTATTCTCTTTTTCTCTTTCCTTTAAAATTTTTGGTCTGTTCTCTGACCTTGTTACTTTTCATTTCTAGCAATCAATTTTAGATGATATTTTTTTAATATTTGAGCATGTATGTATATATCATTTAGCATTTATCTAAAATTTCGCAATACTGGTCATTCCACTATCTGGTATCACAGTTTTGGTGTCAACCAGTCCACATCACTATCTAGGATTAAATCTCACTAATCATTGACTTCTTTGCCCAATGGAGCTCACTTATTTGTGCTCCATCTATCCAGTGGGTGATTTCAAAGGGCTTAGAAAAACAATTTGGTTTTGTAATGTCTTTAGGCCATATAGATTTTCTCTTTTTATATTTGTCTTTCTCATCATTATTATGCTGACTAAAAAGTTTAGTTTTAAGACATAAAAAGTTAGAATAATAAAGAATATACGCTTTGTTTATAGCTATTTATTAGATGCCTAGTGCTTATATAGACCTTTATGGTCACTGAATGAGTAGCAAGATTACTTTGTGCCTATGTGGTTAACTCTACTAATTATGGGTTCCAATGTGAATCTTGTGGTTGAGATAAGTTTCTATACATCTCTTAATTACGTTCAGAAGTTCAAAATTAATTTTACCAAACTCAACGAAAATAATACTTTGTTGAGATGAACCTGGTACATGAATTCCTATCGGAACTAACTTTAAAAGATACCCTATATTTTATTCTGAAACATTATGATCATATACCAAGCTTGTAAGTTGTGTATGAATGACTCTTGTTAAAACTAATTTATCAATATTAGGCAGAAATGAAATGGGAAAAAGTAGAAAATATTTTTGAACTAAACAATAGATTTTTAAACTATAAATGTATTGTTTTGCTATTTCATTTATCCTTTGCCTTCTGCTTTCAGGTATGGGTTCTATGATGAATGCTTGAGAAAATACGGAAATGCCAATGTCTGGAAATACTTTACAGACTTGTTTGATTATTTACCTCTGACTGCCCTCATTGAGAGTCAGGTTTGAGTTAAATATGTTGCAGAAAACTCATCTGGCTAATTTTGATGGCAGGCTCTAACTTCAACTTATATTACAGGTTTTCTGCTTGCATGGAGGTCTCTCACCTTCTTTGGATACGCTGGATAACATCAGGGCATTGGATCGTATACAAGAGGTTTGTGTGTAACGGCTAGCATGAGTGCACTGAATTTCCTTATGATCCATTTAATATGAAGAACATATATTTTGAAAATTATATCTTGAGCTTGATATAGGTCTGATGTTTAATATGGTTTGAAAAATATTTTACTTGATGTTGCAACTTGCAAATATAGTTATTCTCTGGAGATTTTTTTCATCTAGGATCAACAATCATGACCTTCCTCTTTAATTTAATCTTAATATATTTTAACAAACGCAAAAGAAGGAAATTAAATGACTCAAGGATTCCATAGGATGGTCTTACAATGTTAAAATTAATATTTATAATATTATTTAGTTTATATTTTAATTCCCTAAATGAGATGATGCCACTTGTAGGATCATCATTTAGTTTTTGGTGTCTCTTAGCTTATATAAGTGTAGTCCTTCTTACCTATTGTCATCAATGAAGAATATCAATGTTTATCTTTTAGCTCTCAATACTTCTTTATTTGTAGTTTCTCTTAGTTTAACAGTAGCTTAGCTTTTGCTTCTTATTAAATGGTGCTTTCATACTGTCTACTCTACCTCCCATGGATATCTACTACTCTACCATTATTTGTGGTCACTACAACACCCCCAATGGATTCGCAAGCTCATCAACACCAATATTTGTGTTATCCTCCACAACAACCACAACCATCAATGCCACAGCTGCTTCCACAGCACACAGCGGAGCTCCACAGCCATCTTAACGAACATTTATACTAACTTCACCAAACAAAACCACTATCTATGCAAGGTCCTATTTTCCTCTTGATTCCTAGACTCATTGACCTTTTTCACTTGCTTTTCCCCCCAAGCTAGCTGGTTTCCATCTATGTCAAAAGCAGCCAAGTCATTGGATTCCCAACCTTTAAACTTCCTCAAATCTCCATTCTCTATTCAAACTATTAATGGCCCTTCCAATTATTTGTTAGTTTAAGTCGTCAACCCGTCCCATCGCAATCAACTTTTCAAACCCCAAATCACCCCTTTAGGCCCCCATGTCACACCGTATGGATTTCCTTTTCACACAAATACACCTTCCCACAAATTCTCACGTATACCTCCAGTCACCTTAACACATGTTACAGCAAGCAAAATTGACCTTCCAATTATACCCCAACTCATCCACTTGGCTTTCTTCATAAAGCCACTATTAAACAAATCTTTCCACGGGCCTCTATTTTCAACAACTTGATGCAGTTTTCAAGGACCTTGCGGACAAGGTCCAATGTGAATGGGTGGGTAATGATATGATGGGTCTAAAGAGGCTGAAAAGAAGAAAAATTTAATGGTTAAAGATTTTATGGTATGTGGTCAGAATATTATTTAGTTTATATTTTAGTTCCTTATAGTGAAATGATGACACTTATAGGGTCATCATTTAGTTGATGGTATATTTTAGATTATATAAGTCTATTACTCTTTACCTATGAATGAATCATTGAAGCATATGAATGTATATTAGTTAGCTGCCTTCAGTTCTTTAACGGTACTTTTTCTTAGTTTTACAGTAGCTTAACTTTAGTTTTGTATCGGGCATAGTCAAGCACATAAAGCTTTTAGGGTATCTCATCTTAAACTCCACGATGAAATGGCATTTCTGAACTTTATGTTTGCCCAGTTACTTCTCGATTGTCTCACCTGGTTTGCCTAACAATCGTACTTGTATGTTACAGGTTCCACATGAAGGACCAATGTGTGATCTATTGTGGTCTGACCCTGATGATCGCTGTGGATGGGGAATATCTCCCCGTGGGGCAGGATACACATTTGGACAGGATATTGCTACTCAGTTTAATCATACCAATGGTCTCTCCCTGATATCTAGAGCTCATCAGCTTGTTATGGAAGGATACAATTGGTGCCAGGTGACTGACAAGTTCTTTCAATCAATATAACGATCTATTTCCACGTTGGGAAACCTTCTTGATACTATCTGTTGTCTTTATGTTGGCGATCTTTCAGGACAAGAATGTGGTTACCGTATTTAGTGCTCCAAATTACTGTTACCGATGTGGGAATATGGCTGCCATACTAGAAATAGGAGAGAATATGGATCAGAGTTTTCTTCAGTTTGATCCAGCTCCCAGGCAAATTGAGCCTGACACCACACGCAAGACTCCAGATTATTTTTTGTAACTTCATTTATCTACCTGTTTGTAGTTATTGCTTTCTGCTGTTACTGTAGATGTGTCTTTAAGGAAAGAGGAATTTTACTGTTTAAGTGGAGGGTGGTCATCAACATATTTCTTTCTTTCGGAGTTTACCTGCTGCCGCCGCTGCCGTATTTGTACAAGAAACCAATAGAACTGACGCAAGCCACCAATTGAGGTTGTATATTTTTGGGAGGAGGAAGCGGCAATAACATGGTATATCTTGTTCTGTAATCCTTTTTTTCTTATCGTTAAATTAAATCTCAAGTTAGAGAGCAGATTTTTGGATCCTGACATTGTTGTCCATTTGAGACTTTTGATGATGCCTAAAATGAAAGTGCAGGTGTTAATTTTTCGTGATTAAATTATGTCATGGTAACCTTAAGTTTTTTCATTTGAACCGATACCCATAGGTTTTGCTGTTTACTCATTTAGTCGTTGACTTACTTTTAATGTTGAACTGAGTCGACAGATTTTTTATCAATTTTTTCACTCAAATCGTGGATTAAGTTGCCAAATTCTTCAGAGGGTACATGTGCAGTTATTTATTAAGTTTCCTTATTTACCATTAGCTCCTACATTTTTCCCCTCTCACCTCTCCGACCGCTATCTGGTGCGGTCTATAATATTGCCCAACACATTATGTTCATCATGAGCAGTGAGTTTTGAAATAGACTCAGTACAATACCCTTTGTCTTTCCCTCCACCATAATGAAGTTTGTCATGTTGCATGTTTGCCAATGTAAATTTTCTGAATGAAAACTGTGGTGCAGTAGCTGCACACAGGTCAATAACGAGGAAAGCAGTGGGTGGAAGTGCAGGATGAGAAAAGGCAAGAAAAAAATAACGAAATGAGAAAAAAAAAAGGAAAAAGGAAGAAGAATGAGGGAAGGACTCATCGATAGACTATTTTTTGTGGTTATGAAAATTCGTTTCTATAATATAATTATTAGCTTCCGTAATATTATTTTTTAAAATTACGATATTGAATTCTTGTAATGCATTTATTTTTATACACATGGATTCTGGTTTCTCTAATATAAAAATTAATTGTATAACGGAAACTAATATCTAAAGTCGAATTTCTACATTACCAAATTTAGTTTTTGCTATGCCATTGTTTTTGTTCCTGAACTAGAGTTTAGGATTTAATTTTTCTACGCAATCCAACAGTTTAGTAATCAAGCAACTTACAGAATGTGAAAACTAGGTTCTGTCAAATAAAAAAGAAGAGGATTACGTGTAATAATTGAAAAATATATTTTATTTGACTTCTAATTTATCGTTGATATTTTTGAATTGCTTTAGCCAAAAGTTCATATTTTAACGAAGCACATGTATATTAACTTTGGTATTTTGGAAATCGTCAATTTCAAAGTTGGAGTATTTTATTGATTGGTGATGGTAAGACATTGGAAGTATTCACTAGGTAACAGTATCCTTAGAATATCATCATTATAAAATTGAATCGCCTGTTTGTTTAAGTTTTAACATATGATAAACCAATTTTGAATGTTGAAATGTATGAGTCCATGAAATACTGAAATAAAAAGACAATAATATTTTGACTCTCACAATTTGACTCTCATTTTGTATTCTTTGATGTGGCTTAGTATCAGGCATTGATTCTTTCAGAAAAAAGATAATAATACAATAATCAATGTTCCACACTAAATCACATAAGAAAGTTCAAACCAAATAAAAAAAAAATTGAGTAAGAAGATTATCTCTTAAGTGGCAATCGAAGATCTCAGTTTTAATTTTGAATTGAATGACAACACTATATTGTAACGTAATTGTTAACCATCAAAATGATCCTTAGTTCAATTTTCATTGCAAGATCCCATAAATCATGTTAGAATGACTTAGCAAGCTAAGTGAGGTTAAATTGCTCTTAGAACATCCACACAAAAAAATGAATGATTTGGTGAAAAAAAATGTTCATCCCAAAATAAAGTTGTTATGAATGTAGGGTTAAATGTTTACTTAAATAATTTTCAACCTCTCTAAATTTTCACTCGTGTTGTATGTTTGGTAGTCTTGTTTGCCAACCAATACGTGGGTACTTGTCTGCTTCGAGGATTGGGTAAAACAATAAATGTTGTAATTAATGCGAGACAAAAGTTCTAACAACTATACTTTTGATTTGTATTTATAATTTTTCATATGGGTTGATGATTAGGGTCATCCTAATTATGGTCTAACTACTTTTTAATCTTGATTACCGATATGTTTACATTAATTAAACAACTATTTAATTCATTCCGATACTGCTCAACATGACTGAACGGATGGCGTGACACGTTCTTTGTATAAAGGTTTAGGATGGGATCCTGTGGGCAGTTGGCATTAGGGGACTGCTCGATTACCAAGCGGTTGTTGATCGCATGATGAAGATCTTCTTCGAAGTAATCTCACACGAACGGTGAGTGAGCATTGATCACATTTTTAGGTACCTTCTTTAAAATAATCTCACGCAACCGGTCAATAATTCCGATCGACCGGTCCATTCAATACATAAATTAACCAAAGTAATTAAATAAGGTGCAAAAAATGTGATCATGAAAGTTATACACGTTTTTTGGCCAAAATGACCTTTCACTGTATCAATCATTTTCTTCAATCACGTTCAGCTATACTTAGTTTTATAGACTAAAATATAAAGGCACACCGTATGAAAAAAAATGGTTAAATATATTTATAGTCTCTAAATTTTGACGTAAAATTTAAATTTGTTTTAGACTGATGGTTGAGATGAAACGTGTCAAATAGTATAAACAACTCAAATGTTAATCTAAAACAATGTTTGACACAAAAAAAAAATAATTAACGTAATTGAGTCAAGAGAACTATATATATTTATTTTTAAAGTTTCCGAACTTAATTATATCAAAGTTTAATGAATTTTATATTTTCGTTAACTTCGAAGAATATAAATATATTTAATTAAAAAATATAGAAAATAAAATTAAAAAAAGAGTGAAAGATGAGATGGAAGAGAAAGTGAGTAAATGGAGAGTAATTTGAAATGACGACGCAAGATCCAAAGTATTGATACTAACAAAGACATTGGTGCTTGAAGGCAACTTTGATTGACACGATGAAGTTGAAAGAAAGTAGAAGTTGGGGAAAAAACGAAGTAAGAGAACTTATGGTGGTCCCAATAAGCATGACAAAAACGAAGGACGATTCCAGAAGTTAAGGCTAAAGGAATTCATGCTTTTTACTTGCTTTATTTCCCTCTCCCAAACATCATACGTTCCTCACAAACACATCACTTTAATAATAAATGAGTCCAACTTATATAAGAAAGTTGCACCAGTTTCAATATAAAATTTTAAAATAATAAATTTGTACATTTTTTCTGTGGTACTATATTTATTTAATATGTGACTTAGACTTATACAATAATAATGTGATGAAAAAAAACAGAAATATCAAATAAATGTATATACTTTGGTGTTTCCGTGTGGATATTGATAAGTTACTCATTAGAAGCCAATTCAAGAACGATTTCTTTATTTCTTAGAATATACTTTTTGACAAAATATGCATTAAGGAATACTTAACATTTATGATGAACAACGTATAAATACGTGGTACATATAGTTATTGAGTTGTCACTTCCCAAATCATTGTTACGAAACTTTGTCTTAAAGTGAATGTGCTACGTGGTCACCATTTGGTTCACCATTATTATATCTATAATCTCTTCAATTCCACTTTTTGTTATGTTATTAAAACAATCATTTAAGCTTGCCTCAAGCATTTACACGCTCTTCGCAATGACCAACAAGGACTACAACAAGAGATCAATTTGTGAGACATCAATATTGGTGGTTGCAAACATCATAAGATTATCGTCTCTTAGATTTTGTGGGCAGAGTTTCAGAAAAGACCTTGCACCAACCAAAGGCAAAGAATGTTCAATGTCGAAAATTTACAAGAGTGAAATAACACAAGAGATGAAGAGAAGAATCATGAAACCACCAAAGGAGGACCCAACAACATTGGAAGATGTTGACATCAACGCTGAGAACTACATCAACCATGTTCGTGGGAAGATTAGGGATAGTGCTAATATTCAACATTGATACAAACCAAAACTCTTTTCTTCATACCTTCCTCCTCCTCTAGTATAGTCAACAAGGTTTTACCATTTTAGTGATTTATTGTGTAAATAAAGCTATATCAAATACCTAGCTTCACAAGCTTTTCATGCACAAAACATCAATGCAGAGTTAGGTTTAATTTCACTTATGTCTTCCTTTGGAATGACTTGATATGTTCATTCTATATTTGAATAATGAATAATCATGAAGGAATTACTTTATGTAATGCAAAAAAAAAAAAACGTTTAATAGTAATTTAATAAATTGAAATGAGATTGAATTTTATTTTTCCATGCAAATAAAGCGTAAAAGGGGTATTTAGTATTTGAAACTCGATTAGAAATGAAATCTAAAGATATGTATAATGAGATAGTAATTTTTTAACGAAATTAATTTAGAATCAATCAAATCTAATTACGCATGAAAGTAAATTGTGTTTATTACAATCATGAAATAAAAAAAATACGTACAAGTATAAGAAAACAATAACATACATAAGCACAATACTATCCCATATTATCCATTAGTTCTTGAATCATGTCTTTAATTGCATGAACATGTTACATGACGAAAGTTTTGGGATATCATATTTAAACATTGTTAAAGTCGTTACATATTCTGGTGGAGTTCTTAATATATAAGGACAATGATATTTTAACTCACTTTTCTTGACCCACTTTTAACCTATCACTTAAATCACCATTAGATCATCATATCACATCACTAAAAAGATCAAAATAAATTATCTAAAGGTAATTATAATATTGGATTAAAAATAGGTCAAAAAAAAAAGGTTAAAATATCATTTTTCGATATATTATTATAATTGTTATCCAAATACAAAAGTGTGAATATATTAATCTATAAAATAATATGTATTGAAGTTAATTAATAAATGTTATTTTTCATTCACATTTAAGTGTTGTCCCTTTTTGGGATTCATAAATAAAGCATATATAATTATTTTATAAATAATTTCATTTGTTCCTTGCATGAAAATATTGTCTATTGTGTAAAATATGTTATCATTTTACTGAAATATCTCAATTTTCTTCTCGATTTCGTTTCACCATCACGAACATGCATGTTTATATATGGAACCACAAAATGAGTATCAAATCAAAACAAAAATCGAAGTTTTCATTAAAAAAATAATAATTTAATATTGCATTTTGAAGGCAGACATAATCCATTACGCCTGAGTTCTGGAAGTGTTAAAATGAATTTCATGTTCTTTCGATTTAATTTTCATTAGATTTTAAATTTTAATACCTTTTTATTCCCAAACTAAATCAATTTAATACATTATTATTATTATTATTATTATTATTATTATTATTATTATTATTATTATATTACAACATTTAAACCGAGAATGATTCTCTTATAGATTATTCTTCAGGAATAATATAAAAAATTGATTTTTTTTTTCGTCCAGAATCAATTTTAACTTATTGGGATTATGTGTGTATCTTCATTGTGCCTCCATCATTGATTATAGAGCTTTGAATCAATTATGCATACAGCCATAAAATCAAATCTTATTCTGGTTGTTATCCATTCACACACCAAAATAAAGGAAAGGTGAAAATATATAAAAGTTTTATTACCATCTTTCGCTTTTCTCTTCAAAACAAAGGGGAGCCTTCAACCATTCTCCCGCATTTCCATCGTTGCAAATCAATGCAAATATATAAAAACAAACAATCATAATCATAGTATGTACTTTTCCATTTACATGTACAACATATGTCTCAGAATAAAAGTAAATAGATGCGATTCTTTTAAACTAATGTTATTAACTTTTTTTTGAATTTGTTAAACAATGTTCTAAACTAACATTCAAACTGAAATTTGTTAAAATGATATAAACAACTCAAAAATCATTCTAAATTCGACAGATAAAAAATTTTTAATACATTTAGATCACGATAATTATATTTATTCCTTTTAAGAATTTGGAATCCAAACTATATCAAAGTTTGGAGTAAAAACATATTTACTCTTATGATCAAACAATATAACATACAAACGATTCAAGCCGGCCGAATTGGATAACATGACAAGATATTGGACCGAAAATAGAAGCGGTTCGGGGGGCTACATTTGAACGGTCAATGTTGTTAAAACGTTGATGCAAACCATACTATGTTAAAACATGATAAGAACTTAACCACACACATATGGAGTTAATGGTGAAATACTCTCGGTTTTATTTAATAAATACCACATTCTATGTTTCTAGATATCATGGGCAGCTACATAAATGTTAATGTCAAATTTGTATTCTCCCAAAATCGCAGCCACCGGGTCAAATGCTCACCGGTCCTTGCTATAAGTTTCAACTTCTTAGCAGCAAGTGAATATCTGGTATGCTATTCAATTTATGTCAAGAACAGCAACCTAAATGGATGTTGAAAATGGCCATGCCTATCTCACTTTATCAGTCTGGAAGATAACCTTTTGAGACAATATGGCAAAGAAGATAGCAAGTATCACAGTGCTCTTCCACGAAAAGCTGAAGCTAACAGTACTGTTTGCAGACAAGAGTAAAATAATGTAAAGAATTACCTTGAATGTTTAGCATTGTAGCCCAGTATGGAACCTTTACCACTATCTGCAGTTGATCTATATACCAAAAATGTAGAATTCACTTGTTTAAGAGTCGATATTAGATCTTCTTAGTACTTGGCAACTCCGACACTTGGAGCCTTGCCCAGAACAGACTCAACATCTCCATGAAATAAGCTGAATCTTTTTGCTACAGCAAAACCAGCATGCATTCCATCTACTGCTGCACTAATGATCCCACCAGCATAGCCTGCTCCTTCACCAACTGGATACAGTCCTTTTACTGAAGTGCTCTCATAAGACTCAATATTTCGTGGAATTTGGATGGGTGAACTAGTCCTAGTCTGCGACCAAAACATTGTTTAACACAAATAAATAGCAGTTGCGAAGAAAAATCAAAAGAATCACATGGTTTATGAAGAAGTTTTGTTAAGTAGACTTTAAGTCTATCTCAACCCTACAAAACCGGTTTGTAAGATAAGATTTGCACCCACTTAAATATTGTAAACTCATCTTATCACTAGTCAATTTAGGATCTTCAACAAGTTTTATCAACAACGCCATTCTGAACCAGTTGGCAGGATCAAGGGAATAATTTGCAGAATTTTGGAATATCATATATACATCGAGAAGTATTGATATATCAGACCGAACCAGAAAGGATAGCATGTTTTTTATACCTCTACACCATGAAGGAGAGCCTCATTGCAGATAAATCCAGGTAACTGAAAAGTTTGAATTAATAAGTTATTCTTGTTAATTTTGTTTAAATTTATATAGAAAGTACATGAGCAACTGCAAACCTCCTTGTCAAATGTTACAAGTGAATGTTTCAAAGCTTCAGTTATATGCATGGGAAATAGCTGATGGAGATTTGCTGCCTTCACGCCCAACCGATAACTTGATGAGGGTACAGATGTTACTGGCACAGATTATGAAGCTGAGTTCATCTATAAGCTGAGAACCTGAGTGTAATAAATAAAGGATTGTGGTCAATAATTTTACCTGACAACTGGTTCTCAAGAAAGTCTGTAACTGTCTGGACAGGCACTACAAAATTTCCTCCTCCCATCATAGCAGCTCTTTGTTCGAACTCTCTCTATATAATATAAGCATTAGATAAAACCCAGATACAGTCAATTTATAACAAAAAGAGCACTGACCAACTAGTTGAAAACTTAGTATCTGATTCTGATGCAATATATTGGTCCATTCACTTACACTTAAAGGACAGAGAAACAGGAAATAGATTGATATATTCTATTATTTAATAATTCAGGATTGGAATAAGGATCTAGGGAATGAAAGAAAAATTTATTAGTAAAAAAACTGAACAATGAAGATATCAAGTTTATCTTCACACATTGCTTTTGATAATAATAAAGATGTAAAAAATAAATGAATGATGTTATTATAATTAATGCTGTTAAATGTTCAGTGTAATTGACTATCTTTTAATTCATAACCGATGCCAATAATATTTATATATTTCTTCCCTACTTAAAAATTTCCATAATTCAACAATGAACAGTAGGACATACTTTACATACAAAAAATTATAAGAACTGCAACAAACCTAGGAAAGAGAAAACAGATATTGACAGAAACAAACAATGAAATTCACCAGCTTTTTTGAAAGATTGATTTGAGATTAGAAGGAACTCCTTCAAGGGTTTCTCCTTCACAAAAAGATTTCTACTATCACAAAAAACTGCAAAATTCATAGAGTGATCCTGTCTAATTTGATTTTCCCGTGTATAATTAGTCCTATTAACTAAACTAAGCAAACTAACTAACGGACTAACTGACTAATCCTTAGATCTCATTTTATACCTTGTACAGTCTAACAATAACACAACTACGAAAATAAGAATTCAGACCAACCTGAAATTTGATCCCCGCAAGAGGACCAAAATAATTCAAAGCTTCAAAATCCTTTGTTGTGACGGTCACCACAAGTGCAGCATTTGCCCACTTTGATGCTCTCCTAGAAAACGACATGCCATTGATGCAAATTTCTGATGGACTTGTACTGGTGAGAACAACCTAAAAGTTTCAACTTTCTGTAATTCAGTCGTGTTGATGACATCCAATGATGGCTGAGGAAAATTAAAACACTGAAATGACAGTTTAATGATACAATTATGCTAGACACACCTCCCCCTTCCCCCTTGCAAATCAATCAGTAAATATTTATACTATAACATTCATTTGCATGGGCTCAGCACCACAGAGCTCATATTCCAATTAATATGATAGAGACTTTGGTATGTGGAGTGTCTAAGTCTCATATCGAGCAACATAAGAAACTCATACATCCTAAACATCAGAAGGCACAAAGCTCAAGTACAACACTGCATACCACCCCAAACTGATGGTCAATCTGAAGGTTGGTTCAATAGTTGCTTGAAACATTTACGGTCCTTTTTTCCAAGGAGAATCCAAAGTAACGACTTAACTTTCTATCCTGGGTACATTATTTGTTTAATACCATATATACCATTGTTCAGCAAAAACGTCTCCCATTCAAATTCTACCAGGTTGCACAGACAACAAAAGTGAAGTAAATTTCAGTGTGGCTGACTGGTTGTATCTTAAAGTTCAACCTTACTACTTGAGATCTTAATAAGCAAAGAGAAATAAGAAGTTATCTATGTTACTAATGGTCCCTATCAGATACCCTAGAATTGGTTTGGTTGCATACAAGCTAGAGTCAGAGCATCTCACATCCATCTTGTATTACATGTATGCCTACTATAGACGGCACTGGCAACAACATCAGTTACAACCTCTACCACTAGTTCTAAGACAAGGAATTCGAGAGTTACAACCCTAACCAGAAGATGTGCTAGCTGTTAGGTTTGTGGATCACGGATCAACAGATGTTCTCACCAGAAGGGAGGATCTTCCTCCTTTTGGGAATTTGGGGGAACAATTTGACATCATTTTTGTTTTTTGTGGCGGGGGTAGGACCAGGAAGAGTGTAGGCCCGTAATTAAGCAAGTTATTTTAAAAGGGGACTAACTTCCTGCACTATGTAACATTGCTGGGTCACTTCCTTTCATTCTAGATTATATAAATTACATTTAGGAATGAAAGGAGGTAGCTCACGAACTTTATAGGGTGTAGAAAGAAATACTCCATAAAAGGTAGTTGGACCAGAGCTGGATGACCATTTATGTGTAGTTTTCTGTTATAAACAGTAAACCACTCTTTGATAATAAAAGGGGGAATATTGGGATATTGTTATGGAACTATTCAGAATTACAAAGTTTTGAGTCGACCAGACTCCAAAAGTTTGTGAAGTGTGTACAATTCTCATAGGGAGATATTCCCTATTATTCAATAAAGACCGACTATTTTTTGCTATTCCTGTCAAGTGTTCCATCATATGATGCAAGATATGCATGTAAAATGAGAACACCTACCTGCCCACCTGGACACATGCAGAAAGAGTAGCAACTACGATTTCCCACCCCTGAATTAGATACTTCGTGGAAATCCTCCTTGTCAAGATAATTGGCAACTTTGTAATCTGCCACTGGAATTTTACCACGTCCATGGCATACCTCCGAAGCCAATTCAGCATACTACACGTTTAAATGAATAAAATTTAATGTATCAGTATCATGAGAAATAGATAAATAGCTTTTATTACAGTCAACAAGCTTCTATCAGTACACAACAAGTTGAATACGGCATCACATATCTGTATGAAAGTAACTCTCTTTTCCCCCATTAAATAGTTATATATTATAGATCACTACCAAGACTGTGAACAATGTAAACTTATTGTTGTCTAATCAAGCAAGAGAACTATAGTAAAACATAAAACATTATACAATAAACAAATTTATACACAAACCCCATTTGTTTTGTTCTATTGCAGTCAATACCCTCCTCCGTATCTTCATATTACTTTGACCACTTTAATGAAACAGTTCTAATTTTATGTTGAATGACGAAGTTGTCCTCTATCTGTTACTTAAGGTCACCCCCTAACTGGATTAAACTTGCTTTCTTGGGGACACCCCTTTGAACTGCTCAGCACTAGTATCATTCACACCTTTTAGCATCACAAAGCGAAAATGCTAGCTATTGTGCAAATTCAAATTTGCTACTGTAGTTTTCTCCACCAAATTTTCTTGATCTGTCTGTGACAATATCTGTGTTTTTGTTCAATTTTGTTGCTGGATTTGTGATCTACTACCTCTATTAGTGTTGTGGAAACCCTTTGATTTTATTTTCATGTTATGTGGATGTTCAGTGTTTTATAAATTTGCTGCTTTTAATGTCATGGCCAAAGAGAATTGAAGCACAAACAAGGTGCTGGACAGACTAAAAAAAGTTCACTTTCAGAATATATTACTTTATTTTATTTTCTCTATTATTTTCTTTAAGGGAAGGGTGGATTTGGTGTGTAATGGCATATTGGACTTTTCTATCACTCGAGAATAGTTTAACCCCAAAAATATTAAATACTTGTTTTGAAATTAAAACTATAAAAATGGCACATATCATGGGTACTGGGTTGGTACTTATCACCTATGAATCATAGCCAAGAGAATGAACTAGGTATTGGTTTGGGTATGATCAGTAAAGTTCAGTGTGATCCTTCAAATTATTGAGTTTTCATGAGCATCAACTGAGTCCTCCTTGCTCTCGAAAATTTGGTTATGGTATTCTTTGGTGCTATGTGATGTTTGAAATACGATAGCTTGTGTTTTCATGAATATTCTTCTACCTGCAATATATTCCAGTGTCTTGTTTTAAGGGGTTTGAAATGAAGAGAGAAGATACTAAGGACATCCTGGGAAGAAAAAAACATTTAAAAAATCTGCCAGTCGCAGGAGGCATCCTGCAAATAGATTAAAACATTGCTTGAGTTGAGACACGGGTGGATGGGAAAGAAACAGGGATTCCAGCCACAATAGAAGCAAAGTACTGCGAGGTGAGAGCAAAAATTTCACACTTAATAAGCAACTATTTCAAACTATAGCAGTTTCAGATTTAAAATAAGATGAGGAAGAAAATCTCCCCTCAAACCTACAATTATTTGTTCCCTGTTCATGCAATATGAAAACGCAATAAAAAAGTAAATATAATGCTGTACTAGCTGTATTGTGAATTCAGACTTATAATGCTACGGCAGTAGCTCATTTCTCTGTTTAGAGTGCATCAGTTGAAATAGCCCCACAAAGTCAATTTAACATCTTTAGAGTTCATTCTCCTTGCTTTCTTTAATAATTTCCTTAAATTAGCAGGTTTTACTGAAAAGTGCGCATTATTCCACATGCAGGCTTATTTTTAATCAGGGAATAAAATAAATAAGATACAATTGACGACAATCTCTAACTAATAACAAAGAGAATCCCAACTAATAGCTATAAAATATTCCAAGTTTCCCTATGATTCAACAGAGTAAATAGGGCATATGACTAGAGAATAGATTATTAGCATCTTAAGATCAAGAGCATGGATTGTTGATAGAATTACCGGAGGTATTAACTTTTGAGGTTAACTATTAACAATTGAATATAAGTCAAGCCCCAACTCTAACTACCACATAGCCCTTAGAGTGTTTTTCTGTTGCTTCAAAATCACAGTTTAATTCCTCTCTAGATCATTTATAAATTGTATGCATAATCTCCCGATTTCAATTTTCTAGATAACACGTTGATTTTCAGAACTGATGATCACTAATAACTCTTTGTGGGAATGATATATCGGACTCCATCCTTGTATTACATGAGCAATAAGGAACACTTCTCATAAGTATAGTTTACACTAATCACAAAAGAAAGGTGTTGAAATCATTCAACTAGAGAAAAACCTGTATGCTGTTTATTAGCTCCTGCGGATGCTCAATCCGTAACCCTACCTGAAACAAATGTAAAAAACAAAACAAGAATCATGAGAAATTGAATGTCTAAGAAAACTTCATGCGATCATTTTTATTCAACTAAAACAAAATTACACATGACCAAGAAAGGGAACATGATGTTATAATAATAAATAATAAATATGAATTGATCAATCAAGGATTTTTCGAGAACTGGATCAGGCCTAAGGATCTAAATTAGTTTCTACTTAGTGAATTTAGAGGTCCAGCTTTCCATAAAGAAGGCTCTCTGGTGTCTATGGTATGAAAGGAAAGATAAACAAAAATGTCCAAGGTAACTTTAGCTTCAGATTTGTGATGGGTTTATCAAGGGGAGAATTCATTAGGGAGAGATTATGTGACCTAAGTCCAACCGACATAAGGGATTGCCACTACTTTCAACCCAAAATCTTAAGGTAAAGGATTTATGGGTCTTCTTTCTTATATGATGCTCAACTTTCTCATTTCTACCCAATGTAGGACTTATATTGTCAACAATCTCCTCTCAAGGGTGAGTCCTTTCTAAATTGGTATATTCCCCTCGAGTGAAAAAGCATGTACGGTGACCTTTACTTATATTGTCATTGTTGTTGTTGTTGTGATGGTGGTGTTGTTTTTATCACAATAGACTAAGTTGACCACCAAGACAAACCAATGACTCTGATACCATGGATGAATTTATCAAGGAGAGGAATCATTAGGGAAAGATTACATAAATGTGACTTGAGCCTAACCCACATAAGGGTTTGACACCACTCTCAATCCAAAACCTTAAAGGTAATAGGTTTATGGATTTTTTTCTTATATGATGCTTAACTTTCTCATTTCTATCCTATGTGAGACTTAGACTCACATTTGGATTCCCAACAATTTGGGACAAGGCTATTGTTTTTTCTTTTCTGTGGGGAAAGGGTTCTCTGCAGTGGCATTATCACAGCATGATATTTGACTATTAAAAAATAATCATAAGATTATATATTTTAATTCTAAAATTGAGATTTAAAAAAGAAGGTAAGATTTTAACACATGAGGAAATCCTGCCGATCAGAAAAAAAGAAAAACTTGAGGAAATCCAAGTGTTCTTCATAAGAAACAGTAAATTTAAAAGAAAATTTATCCCTCCTCCATCAAAAGAAAATTTAAAAATCCAGTAAATGTACATTTTATGCAGATTGGCCCTTCATAAGACAACATAATGTAGGCCATTCTCCTAGCCACCAATAGATTAATCATGCATTAATTTGATATTGTTAAGAATGCCCTGATATTTTATAATGATCAATAAGCTCCAATGCTGCATTGTCAGCTGAGATTTTCAATCCTTTCGAGTGTTAAAACTGGCTCCTTCAAATGTAAGAGACATATGGAAAAGACAAGAACAAAAGATAATCTTAATGTCAAATGATGAGTATCAAACAAAAACTGAACCAACTATCTAATCAAAATAAAGCCACATGAATCAAGCCTAACTTATAAACAATGCACGGCACTAAGAAGCCACAGCACTACCATTTGGAAGTTGGAACTGTTTGAGGAATACACAAATGTCACATGGGGATATGCAAACAGATGATTATGAACAAATAAGCATACCAACTTTAATAAATTAAAATAAAGATTAAAATACAACGTCAATATAAACTCACGGCAAAATCTTTTGGTATTAATTCCACATTGTTAGCATGAAGTACTTCATATGTATCACGAGCAGAATGACCAACAGCCAGAATAACTGCATCATATTCCATCTTCTTACTTGTTGAACGTAATTTATCAGCTGATTCAGATACCATGACTCCCAGAACATGTCCATCTTTTATAACTAAATCATCCACTCTTGTTCCAAACTTTATGGTGACCTACAAAAATAAGCAGTATTGTCCATTGGACAATGTGAAGCTACGAGGAAAACTATAATGACATGAATATATTTTTAATAATATAAGGAGGTTATTGGAACTCACACCCAAATCTTGCAGATGTTGTCTAAAGTTGCGAAGCAATGGAACCAACCTATCTGTCCCTAGGTGAGGTTTTCCATCAATTAATATCTCTTTTGGAGCTCCAAACTGCACTAGAGTTTTCATAATCTAACAAGAAGATATGAAGCCAGCCATTCAGTAAGAGATATAGGTTAAGCATTTTGATAGGATAATTGATAAGCCAATAAAATATATTTGTTGAAAACAGTCTTTTCTGAATATTCAGAAGATTCATGAATAATGCTTATTTTATGAATGTTCATCAACGTTTAGAAGATTCCCTAACAGTGATTATATTATGTACTTAGGGAATTGCATATTATTTACTCTTTAAAAATGAAAATAATTCTGAAATGTATTTATAAATAAATATATGGCGTTTTCAGTTCTTTTTCACTCAAGCAATTCATCAAAACTAAGTCTTCAACTATATTGTACACAGAAATGACATGCAATACAACAATACATTTGTTGTCCCAGAGAAAAGAAAGTCTCCGATGGGAACTAGAGAGTATTCTCAGTCCACAAACTACAGATAACAACACAATTGCCTAATTAAACACCATACTATAAGATATAATGCTAATATGATTACCATCAGTTATTTCCATGAGTAATTGCTGCCATATCCGACAGATTCTATAGTATAGGATAAGTAATTTTCTATGATATATATACCCTAAGTCCTCGTAACATAATAACATGTCTAATAACTGCAATCCTATTAAGTGCAGTTTTATGATATAAAATAAATTACAGTACAGGATGCAAGTGATGGTACTATTAGAAAAATTAAGCCAGATTAGTAGCTAAAGGTTTTCGTCAACACTCTGAATATGATTTTACTAAAACCTTTTCTCCAGTTATCAAACCTGCTATTATCAAATTAATTATCACCCTTTCTCTGCCTAAGCATTGGGCTTTCCATCAACTTCACATTAACAATGCATGTCTGGATGAACTTCTTGAAGAGACTATCTATATAATGCAGCAACCTTCAAGATTTGAGGCTGCTGATTCCTCACTCATCTGCAAGTAAATAATGCTTTCTATGGCCTTGAACAAGCTCCAAAGAATTGGTTTGACAAGGTACAAAACACACTTCTACAATTTGTCTTCACAGCTAACAAGTGTGGTCCTTCTTTGTTTGTATACCATGTTAACTCTGATGTTGTTTATCTACAGTTTGATGTAGATAGATAATTACTCACAGTTCTCCTTGTCTTACTCAGAAGATTATTACTCGGCTCATTCATACTTTCTCTCAAACAGTTAGGATCACTTGATAATTTTTTGGGTATTGAATTTATGAACCTTCATACTGGATCAGTATTACTTACGGAAAGCAAGTATATTAAAGACCTATTGCAAAAGAGAAATATGCTATAAGAAAAAGCCATATCCTCTCCTATGATGTCTACCTGTAAACTCTCCAAAAATGGAGCTGACCTTCAACCTGACTCAACCCTAATCCAGATCAGTGGTTGGAGCACTTTAGTATGCTAAAATCACCAAGCTTTCTTGTGAACGAAGTAAGCCAATTCATGGCCAAGCCTCTTGAGTGTCATTGAGCTGCTATATCAAGAGAATTCTTAAGTGATGTTGGACTTCATATTCAACCTGCAATTGCTGGTCAACCTTATTCTTTTCAAACCTTTTGAGATGTTGACTGGGCTGTTGACCCGATGACAGAAGATATACCACATGAGCTGCCATCTCTTTGGACTAAATCATATATTTCTTGGTGGTCCTGAAACCAACCTGTTGTAGAATGGTCCACTACTGAAATAGGGGAGTCTTCCTCAAGTTACTCATGAAGTTCTTTGGATAGAAACAATTCTAACAGAACTACAAGTACGTTTTCCAACTCCAACTATTTACTGTTACAACCAAAATACAATTTCTCTTGCTCGCAATTCTATTTTGTATTCTCACAAAAAACTATGTATATCAATTTGTCCTTTGTTCAAGAAGAGGTTCTTGCCAAGCAACTTCTTACTCAGCACATTCTTTTTCAAGATCAATGGGCTGATGTTCTCACCAAACCCCTCTCCACTATTTAATTTTTGTTTCTTAGGGTAATTTAGCTTCCATCTACATTTCAGCCACCTTGATTTTCTAGGGGTGAATGAATATTGTAAGAGTTTTTTAAAGCTAACTCTGGGGCAGTTAGTTTGTTATAACTGTCCGTTGTCAGTTCTCTTTTTATACCAAATCTATATATAGGGTTGTCTCTCGTGTATTCGTATAGGAAAAATTCAGTTTCAATAATACATATAATATCTTTTAATTTTCTCTCTCTGGTCTATCAGCAGTCCCGAAAACCTTGCAATGAAAGCTCTCTTTGAGCATTGTGCAAGTAAGAACTACGGACAGAGGCAACAGAATGCATTCATAATCATCACAAATTATGAGAGTATCTGATATTAATTTCAACATAGGGTAGAAGTAAACCATTTATCAGTTAGAAATGTTTCTTCATAAGTCTACAAGCAAAATCCGTTAATTTAACACATACAAAGGATGCACATATAAACTTTATAAATACTAAACAGGAGGACTAACTGCAAGAACACTGCCACTGTTGCGTCCAATTCTGGTTACCAACTTTCCATCGCTCCAGGTACCTGCACCACCCTGCCACACATAAGTCCTTAATAAATGACAAAGTAAATAAACAAGCAGACTCATATGAGAGAAAGACAAGTTAAATAATGAAACATGAGAATCACAAATGAGTTGAGCAAACTAACTTTAAAAACCCAATTATAATTTTCATACGATTTCAAAAATCCTAAGCAATGTATAAATATTGCAGCCTAGATGACCATTAAAAAGGTACATATTATTTCCATTAGATCAAACATGTCATATATTAAGAAGTGGAGTTTAAGTCTAACTCAACTTCACAAAACTAGTTTATAAGGTGGGGTTTGCACCCACTTATATATTGTGAATTGGCCTTATCTCTGGTCAATGTGAGACTTTTAATATCATAGCCAACTTGATTGTTCCTTTTGTAGAGATTCTGAAGAAAATTTAAATTGAAGTAACAAGCAACAAAGTTGCAAAAAGGAACGAAAGAATATTTCCATGTGTTTTCTTTTAGAGAAAAATGACATTTGTCAAAACCTGACTAGTTAATGCAAAATTTAAAATAAGAGTTGAATGGACGTAGTAAGAAATCCAAAAACAAACTCATTTTAAGTCAAAATTGATGAATGATGTAATCATGAATGCACCATTTGTCATAGTGAAACGAGAAACCATCATTAAGAGAAATAAATCAAGATGCATAGTCCAACCTCCCCAAAGCAGAAGTTACTTTCCAATTCTAAAATTCGACGAACTATAAGAGCGCCAATATCACGCCCTCTTCTCTCTACTGGTTGACCTCTTTCTATCAGTGTAACATCTGCACCTAGCTGAGCAAGAACAAGAGCTGCAAATAAGCCAGAAGGCCCACTACCCACTACCGCAATTTTTGGCTTCCTAGAAGCCTGGTTCTTGCACAACTCCGTTGAGAAAATGCTGTGTCCATTTCCCCCTGCCAAAGCAGCTTCTTTATTTTCTTTACAGTCAAGAATGATATTTTTCAGATCAGTAAAATCTCTTTCATCATGCACACGTTCCACAAGGCCAACTTTAGGCTCCAACCGTGAAATAAAGTCCCAACAACGAGGCTCCAGACTGATGAGCTTTTGGACATCCATATCCACAGTATGTACAAATTTGGGTTCTTTTAATTTCTAAAAGAGAATCAGCAAAACAAAATAAGAGGACGCAAATGAAATTATTTCAGCTATGGCAATTCAAATTGAAACTAACTGCTTCAAAGATTCCATACGTGTATAGATTTATCTCCTCAGGTTTATGTTCTGCATTTTGTTCATAGTTTGACACACACAAGTCATAACCAAAGAATTGAAATACAGAACATCTAACTCATACACTAACCCGAAACAAAAGGAATTAACAATTGCACAAGACCATGCCAAACATTAATTATTACGGTCAAATATTTAAAACCTCAAGCTAATTATTATTACTAGAAAGTCCAACTTCCATGTACAACAGCAATTGTTATAAAAGATTAATACTTTGGATTTTGGAGCAATTCCATGTACTACAACTGCAATGCAACCACAATTAGGGCCATATCAGCCACCCCACTACTCCTGGCAATGCACGCCCCCATTTCCCATTTAACCTCTATTGTATCTCTCCCTCTCTCAAATTTATTTTAAATGTAGAGAACAAGGAATTGAAGAGTGAATTTTAGTTTTTCATTGAACAACTGATATTAGTACATACCTTTCTAGCATCAAAAGACTTCCTAACGACGGTGAAAGCTTCTGCTGGCAACAGAGAAGCAACCTGAGAAAGAGAGAAGGGAATGAAAATTAAAGAACATTTCTTTATCGGTTTTTCTTATGTAGAAGGGTGGGTTATGTCAAGTACCGGGAACTTAAGAACTTTGGCAATTTGCTGGAGAAGGGCATCGGAAACATGGATAGAGTCCTTGCCAGGATCTTGATCAAGTGGAACGGCGAGCTTGAAGAGCCTCCACGTGCCCTCAAACTTGTCCTTCTCCTTGGACTCGGATAAGAGCTCTTTGTGCTTTGTTCTCAGTTTTTTCTTCTCGGACGGGTACCTCTGTTTACCGGTTCTTTTTGCACACGAGATGCGCCATGTTTCACTGCCGGTGTAAGGAACTCGTCCACGAGTGCGACCGTGAAACCAGACAGCATTGTGGTGGTGTTTTATTAAGCAGGTGCAGGACGAGGAAGGGGAGGGAACTACGAACATGTTCTGGTGTTGGTGTTGGTGAAGAAGTGACTGTGGAATTAGATTGCTTCATTTGGATAAGACTTTTTTCATTTCCTTCTCTTATTATGAGAGAATGTTAGGTGCAATTTTTCTTTTTTTCTTTTTACTTCAATATGAAAATAAGAACTTTAAAATAAGATAGAGTTGTTTGTTAAATGTTATTTTATTAAGCTGAAAATGGTTTCGTATTTTTATTTTTTTTTAGTTTTATTAAAAGCAACTGATATGCTCAAGTGAAAAAGTATATTTATAAATAAAAAAAATCTTGTTTGAATTTAATGTGTTTTATTATAGATGACAAATAAATTTGTCCTTGTTAGTATTGTTCCGACCTGTTTTTGTTTTGAGTTTTGATGAAAAATTCTCGCATTGATTGGGTATAGGTATGGGTACGTGGAATCCTCAAATTTTTCAATTGGATATGTGGATGGGATGAGGATGTCCATATTCCAGTTATATCTCCATCCTCGTTTAAATTATTAAAATATTCATACTTAATTAAGTAACTATATATATATATATATATACTTCCTATTTTTTATTTTTTTTAATTATTTGATTTGTTGTGAAACTCATTCGCATCTTCAATATATTTTTTTATCTTATCATAACTTTTATGTAATTATGTTAAAATGATGTATGTCAATTAAAAAAAATTTATTTCTAACATTTGAATCTATTATTTTTTTAATATTTTTATTTATTGTATATTTTTCTTTCACACGATAATGTTTAATACTCTCAATTGAAGTGTTTAATAGCATAAACCTTTTATTTACTAACTAATATAAAAAAAATTACTTATTATTATTAATTTTTATTTCATTTGAATAACTCTTTTGTTTCGCTAAATCAATTTTTGTTATTTCTCAATCATTGAGTATATATGTTCATATTTGAAAAGTTTTCTTAGATCTCTTAGATATTTTTCATCTTATCATATCCTTAATTATACATTTGTTTTCTTTTGTGCGATTCTTTTCAATAGTCTCCAAATTGTTTATAAGACACACATTTGTTAATTTGTTAATTTTTTTATTTTTTGATTTATTTTCATCATGTAGAATAGTATTTTGATATATTTTATTTAATTATTTTTTATTTTCTAACTCATTACAATCATACTTTAATTTTTTCACTAAGATTGCATTAATAATTTTTATTTACTACAATATAAAAATATAATGTAATTGTCATGAATATTTTTTATCACCCTCCAACAAATATTGAAGTTCAAAAGACACAAGATCTATATCAAAATTTTATTATTATGTTTATTATTTGTTCTTTGCGTCATTTTGATAAAGTGATATGCTATAACTTTTATTAGTGTATAAAAAAAATTAATTATAATTTAAAAAATTGAAGTAAACAAACATTTAAAATATATTTTAATTTGAATATCTTTTTCCTTTTATATTTTTTTTAAAATATTTTTAAATTTTATCAACTAGATTTCATCAATGTTTGCAAATTTAATAAATGTTTTGGTTTTCATGAAATTTTATTTAGTATTATAATCTAAAATGTAAACAATTATAATTTATTTAAAAGTATTTGATATCGAAGAAACAATCATCCTCTTAATATTGAATATTTGATACTATTATCTTCCTTTACCGTAATTTTTATTATTTTATAAAAATTAATTAAAATTAATATTAAAGTAGTAAGAAAATTGGTACATGTATGAGTACAAGATTATACCCGTTACCCCGGTGGGGATGAGACAAAAGTTTGATACTTGATGTTGGGTTTGGTGATGAGGACGGGGATATTTTTTTTACTGAGATGGATATGGGTTAGCGAAACTCGTCCCCGTCCTGTCGTTGTCATCCCTAGTTTTATACAAATTAAATAAAGCTTAATTAATGCATTTTAGATGTAATGATTTTTTAAATAATATACATTATCTCTTAAAGAAATTTAAATTTATAAAAAATGAAATATTTAAGTTATTACATATTCTTCAATAAATCTTTAAAAGCAGTAAATGATTGAAAATGTAGTAGTTTTAAATAATCTTAAATAATATATAATTTGTTACTGGCATCACGTAACACCTTTTCTTTTCAAATTTTTCGTAAGTTTGAATATTTTTAATTAAGTTATTATGTTTTTAGAGATGTTATTCTGCAATTAATATTTTAATTATTATTATTAATTATTAATCACAATATCATTTTATATTAATTATAACATTTTATATATTTTAATGCATTAAAATAAATAAACAAGATAATAAAATAATATAACAATCATATCATTTAATTATTAAAAAATAAAATAAAAATATTTAATTAAAAATATAAAAAAATTAATTACTTAAAATAAAAAACCTAATTAGAAATAACCAAATTTATATTAAAATTAAAATTTAATTAAGTCAACTAAATCTATAACAAATTATCTTAGTGTTGTTTTACGTACAATATTTATTTTATTTTAGTTTCCATTTTATTTCTTACTTATATTAAGATGCTCTTCTATCTTCTATAATACCCTCTCTCTCTCTCTTTCTAAAATGAAGCAAAATCCAGCAATATTAATAAACACTAACAATTTTTTTTGTTTTTTAAAATCATATCATTAATGACATTCTATTCTTTCACTTAAAAATGATCTGTGTCAATATTTGAATACTCTTTCGCACTTATAATATAAGAATAATATAAATTAAAAAGAAAAAATTATTTGTTTAACAGATACCTAATAAAATTTATGATTGATAGTTAATATTCGTGGATACGAATAATAAATAGTAAGTTTTTTAATATATATTTATAATTAGATGGTGTGTGGTGTGGGTATCATATTATTCGTATTTATGGTATTTTTTATTTGCAAAAATTAAAATTAAAATTAATTTTATTTTAGTAACCTAAATTTAAATAAAATTAAAATTATATTTTGTTAGATTAAATTTAATTAAAATTGAAATTTAATTCATATTTAATTTAAGTTATATGTTTTTATATTTTCTTAATTTTTTTTAAATTTAATTTTATAAAATATATTTTTAAAATATTTAAATATATATACACAGATTTTTGTAAATTTTAAAATATTTAAGTATATTTTTTTAAAATAGATATTCAACACATAAATAGACAAGCTATAAATTAATATTTTTATTACAGGTGAATACTATTCATGTCCAACTTATTATCATTCCTAAATACAAAATAACCCAAATACAAAATACCCCAAGAACAAATCAGTTAACACAAATAGCGAGGAAAATATAAACTTTACCCCATATAAACCAATTCTTTCATGTATCATTCTTTAAATATTATAATATATACTTCCTTCATTCCCATCTTTCATTAATTATTAAAAAACAACTCTTCATCAAGGGTTTATATTCAAAAAAGAAAAAGAAAATCTAAACTCAAGAAATAAAAAGTTGGAAATCTCTAACACAAATCTAAGAAATTTTAAGACAAAAAAACACAAAAATTAAATAAATATCCGGTTTATTTACATCACGCGTGACAAAAACGTGAATGTCACGTTTAAACCAATTGCCACGTCGTTAAAAAATTAGGAGAGAATATTTCCCTATACTAATAGAGTTAATCTCTATCCCCCTTCTAAATTCCATCGCTATATCTTGTAGGCTAAATCTTTCACACACAGAAGAAGGTAAATCCATCAAAACCGCATCTCATCTCATCAATCACTGTATTCATGCAACACGAATCATGTCCACGTCACCGCTCAATTTCCCACTAGACACAGCCTCAAAAGTCACCGCCGACGGCTCCTCCGACTCCGGCAGCCTCAGCTTCAGCGACAGCGACCTCCCACTCAAGTCCAACTCAGCCATTCTCAAAGACGGAGGTGTCGGCAAAACCGGTTTCGACCTAGCCGACGGCACCGCTTGTTCCTCTTCCTTCACCTTCATTGTTTCAAATTTCAAAAAAGGAATTAGTGAAAGTTAAATTAAATTAGAAGCGTGTGGTAAAAAGGATACCGAGTTGGTGGTGATATCGAAGAGACTAGATCTCCGGCGGCGGCGATTGTGAGTGTGACGGCGGAGAAAATACTTTTGAGCGTGACTAGCGATCTGAGTGGGCGTTCGAGTCTTGACGAAGTTTCTAGAAATTCCTCTCCAATCACCTTTCCCGACGTTCTGTAATCCCAACAGGAACTGCCGGTGCTCCTCCTCCGTCCACGGAACCCCTAATTAATCCGTTAATCCAAACACAATCATCCATTCTCGATAACCAAACAAACACATCAACGAAAAATATTAATTAATCGATTAATTAATAGAATACCTCGCTTGCGCGTGCGACGGCAGAGGTGAACGACGTCGTCTGAGGCGTAGCCTGCATTGGGATGGTGCGGCGGAGGCGATTCAGAGTTTGGGGAGAGATTGTTCATGCTGGCACTCTTTCTGAAAACGGCGGGGTTGTTATCGGGTACGGTGAGGCGCACGCCGAAGAGCATGATCCCGTCTTTCTCCGCCGTACACATTTTGGGTTTGGTTTAGTTCATGCAAAAGACGATGAAGAGTGTTTGTGTTTTGTTTTTTGTAATAAAAGGAGTGAGATGAGACAGAAAACAAAGCGGGTGGATTTGTTTCTCCTCCTTCTTCACGTGCTTATTTGTTAGATACTACTATACTCCCTGTCATTGGCCAATCTTATTTTCGAAAGGCTTAACAAATATTCTTTATTTTTTGTGCTGTATAAATATTCGTTAGAATAACAAAAAATAGAAATGTCATATTTTTATTGGATCTCGTATATCGTACTATATTTTATTTTCCATTCAAATAGAACAGATATAAAAGAAAGTGGCATTTTATAAAGTTAGTCTCTTTTAATATTTCTTGGCAATATATGAGTAATTTTGTAATTCTATAATTAGTTTACTATAATTTCTTTATTTATTGTTTTAGAAATAACTTTTTCATTTTATACTATTTATCTTTAAATGAAAACTGTATATTTCATTTTTTTCTCACATTGTTTATTTTATTTTATGTCCTTTTTTTGTAGCATTTATTTATTTCACTTTTTTTTATCAGAGTTGCCTGTTATATATGTATGTCGGTAATCTATTCCAATAATTTTCCTTTCAATTCTACTTATTAGATTTGATTAGGTAAAACATTTTTAGTAAAAGAATGTGAAAATTAACTATGTTTTTAGTTTTTAAATTTTAATGTGAAATTGAATTTTTAAAATTTTGATATATTTTAGTTCTTAAATTTTTAAAATGAGTAAATATAGTTTTTTAAATCAAATTACGTTTAATCTTTTAACATGTCAAACACACTTCATACTGGTATTTGAATTATTTATATAGTTTAACCTGTTCCGTTTCAATATCTATCGAAAAATGTATTTGACATATAAATTTTTTTTAATGTAATTGGACTAAAAGGACTATCTACATATTCATTCATTTTTAAATTTTAGGGACCAAAATATATTAAAGTTTCGAACAAGAACGAATTTTAATTTCACATCAAAATTCAGATACTAAAAGCATATTTAACCCAAAATTTAAATTATTCTTCTCTAATATCTTTATTCGAGAATATTTTGTTGAAAATTCTAATATGAGTCTAAGTCCTATATTGAGTAAAAATGAGAAGGCGGAGCATTACATAAAGATGAAAACCTATAACCTTTAAAGTTTTTAGTTAAAAGTGATGTTAATCCATTATACGTGGATTGAACTCATATTTTATTGATATTGTATTTCTTAGTGATATTCTTTCAAAAGATCCAACATATTTAAATCTTAGAAATCTAATCCAATAAAAAATATCAGATTTGATTTGTTTCGAACACTCTAACTTTTTGCAATTATTTCGTTTTTTCTATCTTTCATGTTACTTTTCTTTCTATCTCTTACTAGTATGAAACTCGTGCATACGCACAGGTTTTTGTTGTTGTGTTGTTGATATTGTGGGTATTTTGTTTAAATATTATACATTATAATAGTAAAAAAATTAAATTAAAGTATTGTTATTATTGGTATAATTTATGTGGAATTGTAAATATATTATTTAGATTTTGGTTAATTATGACAATATATTTTATTTTCTCATTATTTAAGACCATTGATTCATTATATATTGATATAATCCATATTTTACACAATACATATTTTATAATTATACTTAATTTATATTGAAATATTGAAATCATTTGAGAATAAATCTGAAGGGTGTGATTTTGGTGACAAGGTATAGTAATAAGGTGTTTTGTGAACATTTTTCCCGTACATATGTACATATTGTTGTTAAAATAAAATGTATGTATATTGTGAACTTTTGTCCTGTGCAAAAGTATTGTTCACATACAAATAATCAACTTAAAAGAAAAATGAAAATTAAGACTCGTGCTTATGGACAGGTCTTTTTCTTTCTAATTTAGAGTAAAAATGTTAATATAATTATTGTAACATTTATAAATTATTTATTCATGTATATACATATTTTATTATAATTATATATATAATATTTAAATAATATAATAAAAATTAAATATTTTATTTTTATTTTTATTTTAATGAATTAATTAAAAGTAAATAGTATTATTTTATTATTGTTTTTTATGCTAAAGTAATAGGTTATAAAATATACGGCTAGTAATATTAATAATAATAGAATATACTAATGATAATTTAAAAATAATAGTTAAATATTAAGATTAAAAAATAATATTTAAATATAAATTTATTTGTTTTAAATTATAAAATTAACACAAATTAATTTTTAATAGGTAGTAAAATAATATTGTTATATGATTAAAATTTATAAGTAACTTTTTGTGTTAAATATTATATTAAAATAAGATGAGTGTGCACGATCATTGTTAAATGTAGAATGTAGGCATAATTAGGGATGACAAACATGCTCGTGCCCGCGGATATCCGCGGATAAAATTCGCGATGGATAGTTAGTACCCGCGGGTATATATTATCCACGTGTAGCGGGTAGCGGGTATTTTAATACCCACTTATAAACGGGTCGGGTGTGAGTATCATATTATCTGTACCCGCGGGTACCCGTTACCCGCAAAAAAGTTAAAATTAAATTTTAATTTATAATTTATCAAGTTAAATTTAATTAAAATTAAAATTAGCAGTATATTTTATTATGTCAAATTTAATTATAATTATAATTATAATTTAATTTAATTTAATTTATATTTTATTTTTATAATTTTATATTAAACAATTTATAAAATATATATTTTTTAAATATTTGTGGGTATTGGATATCCACGGGTACCCGCGGATTTTAGAAATATCAACGGATATTTTTTAAGCGGATACTCGGCGGATAAACGGGCGGGTAGCGGGCGGATTTTTTTTTTTGCGGGTCAGGTTGCGGGTAGGCACTATCCGTGTCCGACCCGACCCGTTGCCATCCCTAGACATAATGTATAAAATGGTCCCGTAAGTAAATACAAACATGAAATTAATGTTAAAAGTTTTAAATGAAAATTCATGTAGATATAAATACATGTATATTATATTAGGTATAATTACTGATTTGGTCCCATAATTTTTTGGTTTAATTTAATTTGGTTCCTTTATTATTGGTTGATTCAAGTTAATACCTTAATTATTTAAAAGGGTTCAACTTGATCCTCTCCGTTAAGTTAGAATTAACCCCGTGTCCATACAAGACACTTGTCAAGTCACTGTCACGTTGAAAACAACTATTACAACTCTGCCATGTGTCATGTAAACTGCTACGTGGCAGGACAATAACCTAACACGTGGCAATTTATAAATTTTTAGAAAAGAAAATTAAAAGAAATTAAAAAAACATTCACGGCTTGACACGTGTCTTGTAAGGACACGGTGTTAACTCCAACTTAAGGGAGATTACCAAATTGAATCCTAATAAATAATTAGGGTACTAAATTGAACCAACAAATAATAAGGGAACCAAATTGAACTAAATAAAAAAAATAGGGGATCAAATAAGTAATTATACCATTATATTAAAATGAAGGCTTAAATACATATTTGGTCCCTATTTTCGTTGTTTGTTCAATTTGGTCCTCATTTTGGTAAAATCACATTCAATCGGGTCCTTTTGGCAAACAGAGTTAAAATTGTTAATGACACAGTGACACAGTGTAACTGTTTGGGTTACATGTCAATTTTTTGAATACATGATGACACACGTTGGCACAGTGTTTCGTTAAAAAAAAATGGGGAAAAAAGGTTGAATAAAGTAAAAAGTTAAAAACATGGTAAAGTGAAAAAAAATTAAAACGTCGAGAGCATTCAATTGAGGGTTTACTGCAGCGAGAAGCGAGAAGTGTCATTGAGTGAAGAACTGAAATTGTGCATTGGAGAGGTTGAGAGCATTCGAGAGGTCGAGAGATAGGGAAAAATTAGGGTTGGTGAGAAAGGGGAAAATTAGGGTTTTTGGGTGCATAATTGAAGATAACATCAGTTAGGGTTCGCGAAAACGTGGTAGGAGAGTGATTTGCGATTGAAGCTTCAACATTGCGCTTGGAGGTTGGCATTCGAGATTGGAGCGTCAACCAAGTTCAAGTTAGTATTGTTGAGTCCTCTTTGTGTTGTATTTTTCGTTTGTGGTGGGTTTGCGGTGGGTTTTATAGCTTTGTGGTTTAGTGTTTAAAAAGTTGTACTCTTTTGGTTGATTTCTATACTGGCTTTTCGTTTGTGGTTGGTTTGCGGTGGATTTTACAGCTTTATGGTTTATTGTGTATTGTGTTGTATTGTCGCTTTATGGATTTTACAGCTTTCACACTTAAGTCTATGGGTTATTTAGCTGTTAAAGAATTATGGTATGTTGTAGATAGACGATTGCAGTTGTTGTATGATGATAATGGGTCCATTAATATGGTAAACGTTGCTAAGTGTATTGGAGAAGTCCACTTGTTTGTGGTTCATATTGTGTCAGAAGCAGTAGTTGTAGATGATGATATAGATAATAATTTGGAATATGCGATTGTTGAAGTTAATGCTGAGTTGGGACATGGAGGTTTGAGTAAGGTTGTCTTGGGGGATGAAGGTTTGGGGGGTGAAGGTGGAGGTCTGAATAAGGGTGACTTGGGAGGTCGAGGTGAGAATGAGGATGATTTGGGAGGTGAGAATCAACCTTCCTTAGGAGGTGAAGATGAAGCTGAGTTGGGATTAGGAGGTGAGGCCGAAGCTGATTTGGGAGGTACATGTGCGGATGAGGCTGATTTGGGAGGTGTAGGTGAGGATAAAGCTGGAAATGGAGGTGAGGCTGACTTGGGTGGTGCAGCGGTGAGGATGAGTTGGATGGTGCAGCAAGTGAGGCTGACTTGGGTGGTGCAGGTGGGGATGGAGTGTTTGAAAATGAGGTGGATATTGAGGCAGAGGTTCACAATTGGGATGAATCGAATACTAAAAATGAGGAATTTGTTGATATTCCTGTGAATGTAATGGGGGACAACAATAATTTTGATAATGATGTGGGTTATGTGGCAGTTGAAGTGGGTATAAGTGAAGAAGAGAATCAAAGTGAAAGTGAACACCAGGTGAACGTGCGAAAAGACATCGATAGAGGGCTTTCTGATTATCAGTGGCTGTCAAATGAATTATTGAGTGGTGCAGAATCTGATTGTGAATCAGAGGATGATGATAATAATGGAGATGTTTTTGGGATGTTTATGATGCCAAAATCCATGGCAGACTACAAGTGGGAAGTGAGAACATATTTCCTTGACAAGGAACACTTTAGAGATGCTGTTAGAACGTATTCAATTCATAGTGGAAGAAATATAAGATTTGTTAAAAATGATAAGCGTAGAATTAGGGTGAGATGTATGGGGTCCCAAGGAAACTGCCCCTGGTTAGCTTATTGTGCTTTGTTGACTTCCCATCATAACTGGAAATTAAGGAAAGTTGTTGATGTTCACACTTGCAGTAGAGAATTTACTATTGATATAATCAATTCTAAGTGGTTGAGTGGGACTTTGGAGACAGACCTGAGAGAAAATCCAAGTATAAAAAGCAATGAAATACATAACAAGGCTGTTAGAAAATGGAATACTAGAATGTCAATGTCTATGGCTCGTAGGGCAAGAGCAATGGCAGCAGACCAAGTCCAAGGTTCATTTAAAGAACAGTTTAGGAGAATTTATGATTACGCAAATGAGTTGCTGAAATCCAATCCTGGATTTACAATAAAATTGAAAGTGGAAGACGTGTAGGGTCAAGCCACATTCAAGAGGTTTTACACTTGTTTAAAAGCGTATAAAGATAGTTTTGTGTCGTGTAGACCAATAATTGGTCGAGATGGCAATGACCAAATGTTGCCACTATGCTATGCGCTTGTTGAAGTAGAAAACAAAGAGACATGGACTTGGTTTATGGAGCTATTGATTGAAGACTTAGGTGGGCCAGAAGTATGTCAGTCCATCACTTTCATGTCAGACCAACAAAAGGTAAATTCCATTACTGATTTAATTAATATTTTAAAGTGTTTGCAATATGCTTATGGACTTATATATTTCACTTTTTGCTTTTGACAAGGACTTATGCATGTTATACAAGAGCTATTACCTGGAGTAGAACAAAGATTCTGCATGCACCATTTGTACGCCAATTTTAGGAAAAAATTTGGTGCGAAGAAATTAAAGAATTTAATGTGGCAGGCTACTGTAAGTACATATCCCTAAGCTTTGGAAAGAGAAATGAGAAATATCAAAGAAGTCAATCTTGAGGCTTACAAATATCTTATAGCCATTCCACCAAGGTTTGTGTTTATTATCCATATTCACAATACTGTTAGACACTATGATGATGCTAACCTTTGTGTGACACTTTCATTTTCAGATTTTGGTCCAGATCTAGGTTCACAAGTCAAGCCATCTGTGACACTCTGGTAAACAACATGAGCGAAGCCTTCAACAGTGTGATAATTGATGCAAGGACTAAACCAATTATATCAATGCTAGAGGACATCAGAATTTATTTAATGAAGAGGTGGGCCAAAAATCGGAAGAAGGTGAAACCTTTTAAAGGTTCAATATGCCTAAGGATTAGAACTAGGCTGCAAGAAGAATCAGCCTTAACAAAGAACTGGATTCCAAGGTATTTAAATAGGCATTTTCACACAATTAATATTAATCATTTAGCCTTATTGCTAACTTGTTATGCTTTGATAGTTGGTCAGGAGAAAAGATTTTTGAAGTCAAGCACATTTCACTTATTGGAGAGAAGTACAAAGTCAACATTGACACACAAGAATGCACATGTAGGAAATGGATGCTCAGTGGTATTCCTTGTTGCCATGCACTTGCTGCAATGAGGTTTTTAAATTTGAATGTCGAGGAGTTCATACCACATTGGTTCAGAATTTGCACGTATGAAGAAACATACCACTCCATAATCTATCCAGTCAATGGGCAGTTGCTGTGGGAGAGGACTTGCTATAATGATGTGCAACCCCCCCCCCCCCTCAAAAGGAGATTACTTGGGAGGCCAAAGAAAAAGAGGAGATTGGAACAGTGGGAGTTAAAGAAAAATGATACAGAATTGAGGAAAGGTGACCATCAAAAGAGATATAGGGTATGCCGTGAAATGGGACATAACAGAAGTAATTATCCACAACTCCCTCAACAAACACAGCCTACAAAGCAACCACCCCCCATCAAGTCAGCAGTCCACACAAACAACATAGCCTACACAACAACAACCACCACCATCAAGTCAGCAGTCCACACAACCAACACAACCTTCACAGCAAGCACATAAGTCTCAATACAGATTGGGCAACCAAGCACAAGGCGAAAATTGCAGATTCGAAGACCACCAACTTGAAGATCATTTTCTGTGTTTTAAATAGGCCTACTTAGGAGACCACTTTTGATGTACTTAGGCCTCTTTTGGTGTAATTTTGTAGTAATTGGTACTATGTTTTGTTAACTTCTTTTGTCTAGCACTTCGCTTTTGTTTATCATCTAAATTGCATGAGTTTAACAGATTCTGATTGCAATTAAATGAATATTGGTCTCCAATATTGGAGTTGTGATTGCCATTTGGACTTGTGTGATTGACAGGTTGTGTATGTTCAATATGGATTGAATTATATTTTGCTATATTTTGCACTTCTGATTGGAAGGTTGTCCTATAAAACAGGGACTGTATTCAACATTTTAAACTTAAAATAGGGACCAAATTGAACATTTTAAACTTAAAATAGGGACTAAATTGAACATTTTAAACGAAAATAGGGACTTAAATGAACCTTTTTAATCCAGAGTTGGGATCGAATTAAACAACTTAAACGAACATAAAGATTCATTCATGTAGAACAAAATACACATTACTCAACCCTGCTTCATCAACAACACAAATAACATTCATAACTTCATTCATAAATTACAATGCAGAGCCACTGGTTTTTTACATTCATAACTTCAACACCCAAAAAACATCATCCTCACCTAAACACATTGAATTTTTAACATTACTGGCACCATGACTATAAAGATTACAACAACAACAATAACTAATTATAAGAAAAATTGAATCGTTTTCTTCATAGCCCTCACAGAAATCTCCAATTCAGAAATCTCCAGTTCAGAAATCTTCATCCTTTGCTGGGCTATAATACCATCCCTTTCATAATATAATTCTTCATCACACCACTTGAAGTAGTTACACCACACATTATCACTGGAAGCAACACTCTTGAACTTAGAACAACCCCAAAATTGTCTACCATTATTCTTCAAAGTTCTTGCCACTCGAAGCACTGCAACTTCTCCACATTTGCAAATGGGGATTAAACCCATACCCTTGGAACCACAAATATGAGACCCACTGCAACTTAGTTGCCCCCAACTATTACAACAAGAGGAGGAAGACGAATGGTGACGAGACATACCTCTCAAATGCGAATTTCGAATCACCAACTGGATTGTGCACAAGATTCTTCACCAACTGGATTGGCCACAGTTTTGCTTCAAACCTCTCAAACCCTAATTTCTTCCCCAAATCAATTTCACTAACTTTTAAACTTACAACGGGCATAAAATTTCACTGTGCCAATGTCACTGCTAAAATTTTGACACGTAACCCAAACAGTTACATCGTGTCACTGTACCGTTAACAATTTTAACTCTGTTTGCCAAAAGGACTCGATTGAATGTGATTTTACCAAAATGAGGACCAAATTGAACAAACAACGAAAATAGGGACCAAATGGAATAATTTTGACCAAAATAGGGACCAAATGTGTATTTAAACCTAAAATGAAATATGTATGTTGTAAACATATTGTATAATGGTCCCGTATAAAATAAATACAACATGAAATTGATGTTAAAAATTGTAAATAGAAACACATGTAAATATAAACACATGTATGTTATATTTTATATTAAAATGAGATGTGTACACAAATCGTTGTTATAGTAAAATGTAAGCGTATTGTGTAAGATGGTCCCGTACAAAATAAATAGAACATGAAATTGATGTTAAAACTTTTAAATGAAAATACATGTAGATATAAATAGGTGTATGTTATACTAAAATGATATGTGTATACATGGGTATACATATTATGTAATATGGTCCTGTACAAAATAAATATAACATAAAATTGATGTTAAACCTTTTAAATAGAAACACATGTATATTTTATTAAAATGAAATAGGTATGCACGATTGTTATTTTTCTTTTTTTACATTTTAATTTTTTTTACTAAGTAAATTAATATATATTTTTATTACATTTAAATAAATAATTTTATTATATAATTATGTATAATTGTAGATATAGTATTTAGATCAAGATTTTAAAAATATAAAAAAAATTAATCATTTTTATTGTTATTATAAATAGATTTGTGAATATTAATTAATTAACTTGATTAACTTATATATATATATATATATATATATATATATATATATATATATATATATATATATATATATATATATATAAATAT
>Ga0214545_1000628_pt1 | contig 58594 bp, 17 predicted proteins | sample CNSS4metaG_FD_160064 | JGI IMG/M metagenome (GOLD analysis project Ga0214545, IMG submission 160064) | Root nodule microbial communities from cowpea collected in UCLA plant growth center, Los Angeles, California, USA - CNSS4 | ecosystem: Host-associated > Plants > Roots > Nodule | place: USA... | reverse complement strand
TGTTAGGAATCCAAGTGTGATTCTAAGTCCCACATTGGCTAGAAATGAGAAAGTAGAGCACTATATAAGAATAAAGACCCATAAACTCATTGCCTTAAGGTTTTGGGTTGAGAGTGGTGTCAATGCCTTATGTGGTTGGGCTCAGGTCTCATTAGTGTGTTGTATCTCCCCAGTGAAACCCCCTCTGTAAACCTAACACTAAATCGGACTTCAAATGCCGATTCACAATTTCAAATCCGTTTGACACTATTCACCGGGTTTCGAAAGCCGGTTAAGGATTTTACCGGATTTCAAAAGCCGGTTAAGGATTCTACCGAGTTTCAAAATATGAAAGAATCTGTGATTTCATAACAGAGGCAGAGATAATCTTTTTTTAACTTTCACAGTTTAATAGTCAAAGGGTTCAGAGGGATACTATAGAAAATTTAAATTCTTTTGAAAGTGTAGTAAAATTCTTTGGAGGTGTAGGGAGAAACCCCGTTTTGTTTTTCTCTCTTTGCAAGAGAGGGATGAGAGATGAAGTTTAAAACGTATTTTTGAATGCATATAAACTCATTTGATTTAAACAAGCTTTTTCTTTTCTTTGTAGATTTAATTTCATACTGACGTAAATTCTAATTTATAGCTCTAAATATAAATGAGTTTATAACATTGTTTAGCCCGTGTTCGTGTTTTAAGTGTATCCAAAGTCTAGAACTATGTAATTCATTCAATTGAAATGATATGATTTTTGCATTAAAGTTTTCCATAAGAATTGAAATTCGTATGAAAATGATAAATAATAAAATATTTATTTTAATTATTTTTTATTTTTACAATAATGCATAAACAATTATTTATTGATATTTTTATTTTAGTGTTATAAATTATGCATGTACAAATCATATTATTTAGAGATGTTACACTAAAAAGGTTTTTTACAATAATTTAGACTTTTTGTGTCTTTTTACATCTTACCTAGACAAGACACAATTGCAGGAGACATAAATTTATATTTGATAAAATACTAAATATAAATTTACATTTTGTGCATATATAACATACGTAAATTTATATCTGTTACTTCTTTAACATATGTAAATTTGTCGTCTTTTTTTTTTATATTTTTATTCAAAATTTATCTTTATTGAAACCATGGAAAATCAATAAATAATACAATAATACATCACTAAATATTTTGGAATTTTCTAAGTAGCATGAGTAACTCAAATAAAGCTATAAAGTATACAAAAATTAGTGAAAAATACTAAGAAAATAAAAAGCATATCGTAAACCTAATTTTCAACAACTTTCATTTGTGGAGCGTCTCCATTCAAGGTCTATAGCAAAAGTTTTGACCATTGAAATTTTTACCTACTAAATCTTGTCAAGTCCAAATCTACGAGGAATATGTCATATTCAAACACTTTAAACTTTGAATATCTAGTAAAGTTACCGCAAAAAAAGAAAATTGAGTTAAAAATCATTTTCTACCTATTAAGCTAAAACAATCACATACAAAGGAGAAGATAAGAAAACTTACCTCAATGACAAAAAATGGAACCTTAGGGTGCAAAACAATGACTATCATGCATACATGCTTATGCTTGCACAGAGTCAAGGATTTCTATTCACGACACAATGAAGAAAGTGAAGGAAAAAGGAGCATGCTAGGATCTTTTTTAGACAACTTTATGTCTGACCCTTATATATATGTTTGACATAAATTTACGTTTGACTAAACATAAGGTTATACGTAAATTTTGACAACTTAATAAAAGAAATGTCACCACTTTTTCATGTTTGACTTCCTTGGGTCAAACATAAATACAATGACAAAATAAGCCTATTTTATGTTATTGTTATTAACATAAAAGGGATATTTTAGATTGTGTTACATGAAGCATCACACATTCCTCCTATATAATTAACACACGAAGGAATCAACTCAAAATCAAAGAACGCTCTTGTGCAAATCTCATGTGTTCAGTGATGGCTTTTCTGGCAATGAATTTTGCAATTCCTTGTCTCTCCGATTTCAATTTCCAATCACCAAATTGTTGAAATCATGTTATTCTTCGAACTAATTGTTGAATTGCAAAGCTAAATACGAATGGTATTTCACATATGTTCACGTTGATTCCATCGTGAACCTTAAGCTTCACCGATTGCAGCTTCAGCGAATCATGAATTTAAAACCATGCATATGACATGAGTGGCTTGAAGGGCAACCTAACTATTAGGATGTAGTTGGATAGGGCTACGTTCAAATTGCATAATACCCCCATGGTCAGTTTGTCAAAAGGAAGGCAGACATTTAACTCGGTGAATAAGGCCACATACATGTAGAGAAAGTCTTCTTGATAACCCTCTCGCCCAAACATACATTGTAAATGGCACAAACCCTATGAACCAAGATGATCTCATACTCAGCACGTCCATCAATCATATATATATATATATATATATATATATATATATATATATATATATATATATATATATGTATATATATATATATATATATATACACACACACACATAAAAGCACAAATGGACTGAATAGTATGGAACTATCAATACTTGAAAATAAAAATACTCTCTTACCTGAGGGTCTACCCAATCATATCCCCTTTTAAGGACAACTCATTCTTGGCCCATTCTATGGTTGAATCATCTCGACTTTCCTAAATGTTAGCATCACTATGGCGTGACACACTTGTTGAAGGCATCACCCCCTCCCCATGCCTATGCGCCCTCTCGGCATTATCTAATGTCATATCAAAGGTACTGGACAAAGACATCCTAATTGAGTAAAAGAACGCAATGCCTTCAACCATAATATCTTGCCTCTTAGTGGTGTATATAGGAACAAATGTTGAAATGAGGCCATATTTATAACGATTAGAAGCAAATTTGACTACCCCTGTGTCATCTTCAACTGTTGGATCTGATCAGATCTAACGATCACAACATCAGGTTGTTGCCCTTCCCGAGTAACGAACCCTTCTAACACATGCCAGACCTATCAATCAAGTCTCTTATTCGTTGTGCTTCTCGAGATTGGGGGGACTATTATACCTATGAAGGCCAGGATAAAGGCAGCCAAAGAATACATTTTTTTTTGTAAAATAAAAGTCTCTTATCTAGAAATTATAAAGTTTGGGGGATTGATGTGTCATATGTGACCGAGATGATCTCATCGACCTAAAGCAACACCAAATCGACAAATACATTTCGATCATAACGGCTTGACAACTCAAGATGCAATCATATCAGTAGGGATATCTCGACCATAGCAGCAACACACCTCATCTGATTAAAAGCCTAGGTGAGAATTAATCATAATTGATAAGGAGATTAAGACATAAGATGGATTAGTAAAACTCTAAACAACTTAAAAAAAATATCTACCTAGATGACCTAGGTCCAACTAGGTAAAAATCTATGAAATTACTATAAATAGCATTCAGGTGAAGATTTAAGACATCTATACATGATACATCTCAATCTACACTAGTGTTTGAAAGAGTACATCTTAAACCGAAAGAAGAAAAAAAGTTCAAGAGTGCTTCTCTTATAACCATTTTAGGGTTATCTCGCTTTGCGAGAACAATTTTATATAAATGTAAAATTCTCTAATTAATCTTGAAAAATATATATTTACTCTTTAACAATTCTTCTGTATAACATATCTTTAATATTTTTAAAAGAAATTGGCATCCATCTTGTTTTGAGACTCCCTAGTTTCATGGTCTCATTCTTTGGAGTTTGCAGCGTTTTGCACGCATCCACGATTCAATTAGTAATGAGGGAGTATACAGTTTTGAGACAAATATTTTACCAAATTTTAATCAACACCTTAATATATATGTTGGAATGCATCAAGTAGTATCTGATACACAGTGAAACTGATTTTACAATCGACTTGAAACATGCTTTCTCAAACACAAATAGAGTATTCTGATTCACCCTGTTTTTCACAGAATTGTCCCTGTTTTTCATACAAACAACTGTTACATTACAAAAAAAAAAAAAAAAAAATACATAGTGTTTGGTACCCCTTAAGATGCAAAACAACAACAAAAATCACTGCAATTCCAACATAGTATTTGAGAAACTATCAGAAAAAGTGTTTAAGGTATTGTGGTAACCTACAACTATGAAGATACAACAAAGAAGATGAAGACAATGTTCTTCCTAGACTGGTAACCTTGAATCCTGCGTCCTGTAACCATCAATAAAATTCTTGACACAATCCAAAATTGCTCGCACAACCGAACTATAGAGCTCTTGGTAACAGACATAAACAATCAAAGCGAAAACACCAACCCAACCCATCACAGTGAACCAAGGAAGGAGTGAAGGTATAGTGGTCAAAACCAAAACTGAAGAAACACATGCAGTCACCACCATGATGCAGACCAAGATTATGAGGAAGTTATCACTACTTTCTGGAAGCATTGTTCCCAACAGACACATTAAGAAATAGAGCACAATCATGAAAACCATAACCGTCGTCAGATTCGGGTGTTCTGTTAATAAAGCTTCTCCCGTTGGTGTGGCTATGGAAGCTATAACTCCAAACAAGCACTTGAACAATTTGTCTAAGATCTCTCGTAACTCCACAAATCGATTCACCTCTTCCTCTCTGAGACATTAAAGAACAATGTCAGAACACCTCAACAGCAGAAAGTAGAAGAGTGTGATGAATCACTTACCTCGTCGGAATTGGATTCACAGGACTAGAATTCATGGCTAACGGGTTTTTCTTGTGCTCTGAACTTGATAACTGGGAAAGTTGATGGATGTATGTATTGTATATATAAGAATCAATATGAAACAGGGGAGAGAGAAGCTCTTATAAATTTCCTATGAAGCGTATTAAACGTATAGTACGTATTTAATTAATTTGTCAAATTGGTGGCTCCACTTAATCTGTTGAAAAAGAAAAAGAAAAAAAATAAGAATGTGAAGAAATAAAAATATTGGAAAGAGAAAAATCAAAACACCTTTTAGTTTTGAAGATGGTTCAAACCGTATTAAATTTAGTCAGAAGTACAAAACGCGCGTTGAAATGGAACAGCTCTGTGTTATAAGTTCTTGTGTTTAAGTTGCTTTTACCCGTATTATACTTGAAAGTATAAAACGTGGGTGCATATGAATCAATTGAACTATTTATTTAAGCTTGTCACCAAAAAATAGTTAAGTCTGAAGGGTGGTATTGTTTGACATAGATTTGATTTTCAACAAAAAAAAATGGATGAAGTATAAGTTTAAAATATTTTTTATAATTATAACTTATTTTATGGAAAAATTAAAATGTTTATTTAATAAACAACGGAACCTTTCAAAACAATGTTTATTTTTTTTTTCATTAGTAAAAAAATTTGGCTTCTAACCATCATAAGTGTGAAACGCTTTTAACGATAGAAGAGATGATGAGAAAAGGGAAAACGAGTAATTTAATTAGAATGTATTATAGTGTGAATATATTTTACATTTTTATTAATCATAAATTATAACGGTGAGATTCTTATTTATTTTTTTTAAGTTTTTAAAATTCATATATCATGTCATTTATGATGAATTAATAGTGTAAATTGCACTTTCAAAATATAGTAAAAATAAAGTACACACAATAGCTTTCTATTTTTGTTCAATTTAAAACAATAATAAGAATAAGAAAAGAAAACATGCAATATAGACTCTTAGATGAATATTTGTTATGGATAGAGAAATGAATTACAGTAAAATATTATAAACAAGCCATTCAAAGAAAAACTCTAATTTTACTCTAATAACTATTTGCATATAGTAAATTCCACAAACTTAATAGTTAAATATTTTGATATAAACTTAATAATATTGTGCATCAAATTTTACAACTGAAAGATAACTTTCGTGGCGGCGTTTATGACATAAACGAAGTCATTCGTGTCTCTAGTTACGTTCATCAAAGGTAACTTATTTATTCATATTTCTTCTCCTTTTTTAATCAAGATGAAAAAATTTTCAATCTTATACTTAAAAATTATAAATTATAAAATTAAAAATATTATTAATTTTAGTAAATGAACTTATACAAATTATTATTTTTATTATTTTAGTTAAAGAAAAATAAAGTTATTAAAATCATGTACCATTATTTTATAGAAGAAAAATATTACAAAAATAAATAATTTTTTATACGGATCATAATGCATGTTAAAGAAATTAATTTATGCGAAATGTGTTGAATCGACTCATTTTTGCAGGCCAAATACAACTGAACTAAAACGAGATATATCGACTTATTGTTGTCCTTACTTAAAAAAATTAAAATTCTAAAATTTTATGAAACTAATTAAATTACTTGAAATTAGAAAATTTTAAACATCACCTGAAAAATTAAGAATGTGACTATCTTTATATTTTCAAATGTTTCTTCCCAACTTAATTTTTTAAAATATTATTGACTTGACTAGAATCAAAATTGTTATAATGATTATTTTTGTTGATAATAATCAGGGTTTGTTGTTGTTGATAAAAGTTATTCTTTTTATTTATATTTTTAAAATTATTTTTGTGATTATTGTAAATAATTATTATTCATAGTTTAATATTAATTAGGGTTTATCTGTCAACATTGAGAGGCTAATTTTTTGCAAATATAACTATTAATGCTTCGTTAAGATTTTTTCTGGTTTAAATATTTTTTTTGTCCTCATTTTCGTAGTCTTTGTTGCGGATGTTCATTATTTTGGCAGAATGTTTAAAATGGTCCTCATTTTGGCAGAATGTTTAAAATGATCCTCATTTTTACCGAATGTTTAAAATGGTCCTCATTTTCACAATTCGTGTTTTATTTGGTCCTTTTCTGTAACACCGTTTAAATCATTAACGGAGCATTGTACATGTGACACGGTTTGTATTAGGGTGTGTTACGTGTACTGTACATATGGCTAATTAACGTTAATTTTTCAATTTAGAGAAAATTTTGCAATTAGGGAAATTTCTTCATCTTCGTCTTTCTTGAGCTCGAATTTGCAGAGAAAACAGCTAATACTTGTCATTTCATCATTGGATTGCAGTTGCGCTCTTCATTTCAATTTTCCAGTTAATCATCATCAATGAGGTAAGTGAGTTTAGGGTTTTCTGGGTTGTGTTTGCTCGTGGGTTAGGGTTTTTGTAATTCTATTTTGGGGTTTGTTTGTCTTTCGATTGTTGTGATGTTCTGCATGGTTTCTAAATTACTTCCATGATGGTTGTTTTTTAAAAGGAAAATACGGAGGTGAGTTGTTGAGTGTTGTGGGTAGAGATGGTAATGATCAGTTACTGCCCTTAGTGTATGCTGTTGTAAAAGTTGAAAACAAAGAAACTTGGACATGGTTCTTGGAATTGCTTAATGGTGATCTTGAGACATTGATGTGTGTGGGACAATGACCTTTATGTCTGACCAACAAAAGGTATGTTTAATATATGTTCAATTTATTAATTTTTGTTTAATGTTGTAAGTACTAATAATCTTATCATTGCACAGGAATTAGTGCTTGCCATTTAGGACCTATTACCCACTGCTGAGCACAGGTTTTGCATTAGGCATATGTATGCAAATTTTGGAAAAAGATTCTCTGGCCAAAAATTAAAGATACTCATGTGAAAGGCTGCTAGGAGCACAGTGAATGTGGATGTTCAACATTGCAGCTGTAGGAAATGGCTTCTGACTACTATCCCTTGCTGCCATGCTATTGCAACAATGAATTTCATCAATGTCAATGTTGAGGACTTCATACCAATCATTGATGTAGTGCATTTTGATGAGGATGAATTAATGTTATGAATGTAACATCTTTCAAACTTAGATCAATATCACTTACTTCAATGCTCAGATTAAGATGTCATTTTGAACATGTTGGGACTAATATCAACATAATCAAACTAATTCATTTTTTCATTTAACAATAGTACAAAACAAATTGGACTTTAAAAGATTACACACAATAACAGTACGAATAATACAATAACAACACAAGGTGAACCCTATTACTAATTACAGTCTCTTCTCAGCAACCTTCAGTGACTTCTTCAAATCATTAATGTGCCTCACTTGTGTCATGATGATGACATCCTTTTTATCAACACCACCATTTGAAAAAGTTGCAGCCCACATTATTGGAACCACCACTCTGTAAATCAATAAACCAATAATTAAAACCAATTTATTATTAACACAAAAATAAAAACAGATTGTACCCAAAATTTTCTACCAATGTTCTTTGAAGTTTTTGCTATCCTCAAAGTTGTCATTTCTCCGCAGCTACAAATCGGGGTTAATCCATTTCTCGTTGAACCACCAACAGTGCACGAAGTAATACAACACGGTTGCCTCCAACGATTACAACCAGAGGTAAAGGAAAAAGATTGGGACCGTAACATACCTATATAATGGGATTGCAGGAAGAAGAAGATTACAGCAACACCAATCCAATTGGGAATGGAGGAACAAGATTGCCAAAACTCACCAACTGCCCAAACATTCCTTACCAAAACCCTAGCTCACTTATTTATCCCCAAATATATCTAATTACCACACCTGTACAATACACGTAACACACCCTAATACAAATTGTGCCACTCCGTTAATGATTTAAACGGCGTTACAGAAAATGACCAAATAAAACACGAATTGTGAAAATGATGACCATTTTAAACATTCGGTAAAAATGAGAACCATTTTAAACATTATATCAAAATGAGGACCATCTGCAACAAAAACTACGAAAATAAGGACCAAAAAGGTATTTAAGCCTTTTTTTTCTTGATAAAATATTTAATTAACTTTAACTAAGATCATAATGTATGGAAATTTCGTCATTAGCAACTGTGCATACTTTATACTCACCACTTATGGAATGATTCATGCATGGTACATTATGTACATAAAAAATTTAGTCAGTATGACAACATTCATTATTGGGTTATTTGGATGGTGGACCTTTTTTAAATTATGCTAATACTAATATTGTTTGTAAGTGGGGAGTACAAAGGTAGTAAGTGAGGAGTTGTGATGACTATTTTGGTCTTCATTACCCAGTTTTTATATAAAAATCAAACTTCATTGTGAACATAATATCCTCACACCAACCTTAACATAGTACAAATTCATTTCCATGACCATGACATTAAATACTGGGTAATGTGGCCACGGAGATTTTTTTGGAACTTTCGAGTCACATTATGTTCGAAAGTGAGGAGTGGAGAACAATTAAGTGAGAAGTTATGTTGAATATTTTGGTCATCAATACCAGTTTTTGTTTCATATTTTGAGTTATTGCAACTGATAATAAAAAAATATACAATAACTCCTCACTTATTCCAACATTACTCCCCACATACAGAACCCACAATGAATGATCGTTGACGAAGGAAGGATTCCAACAACAACACTCAAAAAACTTGATTCTCCCAACCTTGCAATCACTCTTACTGCATTATTTGCTTACAATGACTCCTACTACCCAAAAATGTAACCTTTTTGCTTAAATAAACCCAATGTTTCTACTTTTCTGGTGGATCTCACACAGACCAAACATTTCGATGTTTGGGTTGCAGGTTCTTTGTACCAAAGAAATAAACAAATCATGATTAGGTTACCAATCCAGAAATGATGAAGGTGTGAGATAAAATTAAAGGAAACTCACAAACGACTGTGAGCGTGGATGATGGCAACGGAAACCCTTGTTCTCGACGATGTATTTTCGTCACTTGTGTCTTCTCTCAACAAAACAGATTGCCTTTGTCTTCTCTCTGCAAAACACAATGTTTTTTTCTTTTGCCTCCAAAAAGTATCAGCATGTGCAAGAGTTAAAATCTTTTAATGAAAATTAATTTAAAAAACTTAACTGTTGTGTCACCTCATCTATGTCAAAATTGAGTCCAAAAATTTTGTTCAAATATCATTTTTGTTAATTTTTATGTTGACCATTAAAAGCACACTATTTTAATATTTTAAAAATACTTTTAATATATTTAAAACCGTAAAATTAGTGACACTATATTTTGAAGCCATAAAAAAAATATCACATAAAAATCAGTAAAAAAAGTCCAAATTCACCCAAATAAAATCCTCTTCCAAACTAAATCCCTAGGACCCTTCAACAACATAATATATATTGGGGGCTTCTTCCTACACCTCCAAAGAGTTCTACTACACTCCCAAAAATTTCAAAATTCCAATAGTACCCCTCTGAACCTTTCACTATTCAACGGTAAAAAATTAAAAAAAAGATTCTCTGCTCTTCTATGAAGTCACAGGTTGTCATAAATGTCGCACACCTAACACCTTGTAACCTCCCTCCTCCACTTTTTCTTCATTAAAAGAGACGTTTAATCTCACACCCCCAATTTGAAAGCTTATCCTACTAAGGGAGACCCTTTGCATCCAAACCCACACCGGTCGCTGCATTATTCTCTGTTTTTCCAAGAGTGGTAAGCATTATTCTTCTATTTATGGTTATTGTTTGAATGTACTTGGAAATGTGAATGAATATGGTTATTGTTTCAACATGGAAAAAATATATCATGTGTAACATCGTTTATAGCATCGTTCAAGAGGTAGAAGTGAAAAACGGATTTGGGTAGACCGGGTTTCGAAACCCGGTAAACAGATTTAGATTGTGCACCGATATTTGAAATTTGGTTAAGTGATTAAACAAAATTCAAATTCCGTTTTCTTTGTGTACCGGCATTCGAAGCCCCTCGGTTAGGAAATTTAAAATCAGCTTCTTCTTTTTAAGCGGCATTGGTAGTCCACTAATGATTTAAATTTTTGTATTTTTTTATTCATTTGTTTATAAGATTTAATTTCTATAATTTTATAATTTATGTATTAATTATTTAATTTTAGATTATTTATATTTTATATAAGTACATTAAATAAAATTTTATTATTTTAAATTTTGTAGTTATTTTTACTTTTTTAATTTTTAATTAATAATGATAAATTTTTATTTAAAATATTTTACTTTATAATATCTAGATAATTATATTTAATTATTTTTGAATAATTTTGACTTATTTATTATTTGTTAGCTTTTAATGTTTTTATTTATTTATATAATTTTATTTATAAGATTTAACTTCAAATTTTTTATATTATATATTAATTATTTAATTTGGATTCTATATTAAATAAAACTATATACCGACAAATCCGGTATGTTAACTATTTTTTTATTTAAAATTATATTTGTATACCGGCATTCTATTTCCGCTAGTTTAATTTTTTTATTTATTTTACATATAAACTTTAAACTTTAATTTCAGAGTAGTATTAAGTTACTGTTTAATTATTTTTAGAATATTTTTTTTTTAATTTTAAACTTGAGTTTTTATGAATTTATTCTTATTATTTTTGTTTTAATTTTTAATTTTTTTATTCATTTTGTTGCTTTATTTTTAATTTCATTTTTAATATATTTTTTTAGTTATATATTTTATAATTATTTTTAATTTTTAATTTTTAATTAATAATGATGAAATTTTATTTAAAATATTTGTCTTTATAATATCTAGATTAATTATATTTAATTATTTTAAAGTTATTTTTACTTACTTATTAGTTGTTATCTTTTAATGTTTTTATTTATTTATTTGATTTTATTTATAAGATTTAATTTAATTTTTTTATTTTTTTATATTATTTAATTAATTTTAGATTGTTTATATTATATATAATTATATTAAATAAAATTATATACAGGCAATCGAAGTTCGGTTGTTAAACTCAATTTTTGTTTAAAATTATCGACATTCCAATTCTGCTAGTTTACTTTTTTTATTTATTTTACATATAAAATTTAATTTCAATTTGATTAATATTATTTAGTTATTGTTTAATTGTTTTTAGAATATATTTTATTAACATTTATTATTTTTTGAATTTTAAAATTCAGCTTTTATATATATACTTTTTTTTAATTTGTTAAGTTTTTATTATTCATTTTATTACTTTATTTTTAATTTTATTTTTCATATATTTTTTAGTTATATATTTTATAGTTATTTTTACTTTGTTAATTTTTAATTAATAATGATAAATTTTTATTTAAAATATTTGCCTTTATAATATCTAGATTAATTATATTTAATTATTTTAATTAAATATAATTATTTTAAAAAAATAACAAATAAAAAAATTATTAAAAACTATTTAACATTAAATTAATAAGAAATTAAATTTTCAACGAATTAATAAAATTAAAAATAAAAATATAAAACAAATACGTTAAATAAATAAAATATTATACCTAAAGCTAACACAACACAACTAACAAAATATTAAAAATAATTATAAAAAGCATTTCAAAAAATAAAAAAAAAATCAATAAAGCAAAATAAAAACCGCATTTCGATTTCCATTTAATTTGTGAAACGGATTTTTAAATTCGTTTTTGGGCAACCGAATGTCGAAAGTCAGTGTACGTGTACAAATTCGTTTTCTGAAAAATTGGATGTCAAAATCCGTTTAATTTTTGAACCGGATTTCTAAATTCGTTTTTGGACAGAACCGGATGTCAAAACACCTAACGCAGTAACTATTTTAATTATTTTTACCTACTTAAGACAAAAATGAGCCAGAAAGATAAAATGGACTGCGCAATTAATATTTGGGGGTACAGTAAAAGTCTTTGGAGGTGTAAGGAGAAACCCCTATATTTCCGATACCAATAGGTAAGTGTTGTGGGCAATAGATATGCTATTACTTTTGGCACGGCTAAAATTACTAATTGCACCCATACAATACTAGAAAAAGTCTTTAGCATCTTTCATCGTAGGACCACACACACCACACCGTCACTCTTCTATTTCCACGACAGTCACCACCACACCAGTGCAGAGAAAAAGAAGAAAAGAGAAAATGCAGAAAAAAAAAAACTTGTTTTGAAAAAGTTTTCTTCGAAACATATTTAATGTATTTCGAAAAGGTCTTTCTGAAATACATTTCATGTGTGAGAATTTCGAAAAAGTCATTTCGGAAAGTTGTTGAGTTTTGGAAAGTTTTTTTTTTTTTTAAATCATTATGAAAAATTTATCCTAGAACACATTTCATATGTTTTTGGAAATTTTGTTCCGAAAATTCTATTACAGAATTTTTGTTTCAGAAATATTATTTTGAAAATTCTGAAAATCTTGTTCATAAAATATTCAAAATAGGGAATCCGAAAGTCACTTTTTCAAGAAGAAAAATGGTCATTTCGAAAATTTGAGGGGGTGCATGAATAAATTTATGGGGATGCAGGAAATAAAAGTCCAATTAGAAATAGATGAATTAGAAATTTACACAAATTTTTGACACTAAAGCCACTACCACACCTGTGAAAGATTGGAACCTAAAGGTAAGGTTCGGCTTAAACCTGCAACCAGACTTGAATTTGACAACCTAAACGTGGAAAGATTATTTTAGAAAATTTATTTTGTAAAAATCATTCTAGAAAACATTTCACATGTTTCAAAAATTTTATTTTGGAAAAGCTAGTTCTAGAATGCATTTCATATGTTCCAGAAATCTTATTCTAAAAATTTTGTTCTGAAAATCTTATTCCAAAAAGTTCTTCGTTAAAGATTTTCAAAAATGATAATCAAGAAAGCATCGCGGTCGTTAAAAAATAATGGTAGCCAAGTTAGAAGTTATAGAGGTGCAGGAAATAAAAAGGCCTTACATATGTTATCACATTAGATTGGGTCCATAAAAATTTGCAACGTTCATTAGGGTCTTTCTTCCTGCACCTCCAAAATTTCTTTAAATTTTCAAAAAATCCTTCGACCATTCAAGGAAACCCACATACACCATACCTCTAAAATTATGTCAATTTTCGGAAATCAAAATATATGACTTTCGGAAGTCAAAATATATCACTAGAAGTCGACTTTCAGAAGTCCAAATATATCATTAGAAGTCAAAATATATCATCAGAAGTCAACTTTCGAAAGTCAAAATGTATCATCGGAAGTCGACTTCCAGAAGTCAAAATGTATCACTAGAAATTGACTTCCAGAAGTCAAAAATTATCACCGAAAATCGACTTCTGAAAGTCAAAGGAAACCCACATACACCATACCTCCAAAATTATGTCAACTTCCGGAAGTCAAAATATATGACTTCCGGAAGTCAAAATATATCACTAGAAGTCGACTTTCATAAGTCCAAATATATCATTAGAAGTCAAGATATATCATCGGAAGTCGACTTTCGAAAGTCAAAATGTATCATTGGAAGTCGACTTCCAGAAGTCAAAATGTATCACTAGAAGTTGACTTCCGGAAGTCAAAAATTATCACCGAAAGTCGACTTCTGAAAGTCAAAAAACATTACCGGAAGTCGACTTCCGAAAGTCAAAAAATTAATTTTATTTTAAATATTTTTAGTTCTTTTTAAAATTTATGTTTTCTAACTTTTAATTATTTTTTTAGTTTATTATTTATTATTTAATTTATTTTTTATGTTTTCATCTTTCCTAATATATATTTTTTAAAAAATATTAATATTTATATATATAATTTTATTTCTATTTAATATACTGAAAAATAAATATAAAAATAAAAATAAGTAAAATTAAAAATAATATTAAACTTTAAATAAAAAAAACAAAAAATAAAACTTTTTATTCTGCTTCATTTAATTTTATTTAATATTTAAATTGATTTTAAAATAATAAAACTATAAATTAAAAAAATATATATATATATATATATATACATATTTTCTTTTTCGTTTTTTTTTAAATTTAAAATTTCATATTTACATATATATATATATATATATATGTTATTTTTAATTTTTTTTTGTTTTTAATAAATTTTTAATAAATTATATAAAAAAATTTAAATTTAAAAATATAAAATATATATAATTGAAAATTTTTTAAAAACATGATTAAAATTAAATTTTAAATAAAATTTAAAAATTCAAATAAAATTTAAAATATTATACACATTAAATAAATAAATAAAATAATTACAATAATATCAATAAAATAAATAAAATTAAAAAAAAATTAGAAAACTAATTAAAATTAAAATAGTAAAACTTTAACTAAAAAAAATATATATATATATATATATATATATATATTATTTTTTTTTCATTTTTTTAAATTTAAAGTTTTATTATTTTAATTTAAATGATTTTTAATTTTTTTTTAGATTTTTTTTTTACTTATTTTGTATTTTCTAAAGTAATTTTTATTTTAAATTTATATATTTTATAATTTTTAATATTTGTTTTAAAAAATAAAATAAAATAAAATAAAAGTTAGAAAACATAAATTTTAAAAAGAATTAAAAATATTTAAAATAAAATTAATTTTTTAACATTCGGAAGTTTCGGTAATGTTTTCTGACTTTCGAAAGTCAACTTCCGGTAACGAATATTGACTTCTAGAAGTCGACTTCCGATGATATATTTTGACTTCCGGAAGTCAATTTCCGGAAGTCGACTTTCGGTGCTATATTTTGACTTTCGAAAGTTGACTTCCGGTGATATAATTTGACTTTCGGAAGTTGACTTTCAATGATATATTTTGACTTTCGAAAGTTGATATCCAATGATATATTTTGACTTCTGAAAGTCGACTTCTGGAAGTCATATATTTTGACTTCCGAAAATTGACATCCGGAAGTAATTTTAGGGGTGTGATGTCCGTGGGTTTCTTTAAATGGTCAAAGGAATTTTTGAAAATTTAAAAAAATTTTGGAGGGTGCAAAAGAAATGTTTGGAGGTGTAGGAAGAAAAACCCTTATATATATTCTGTTTTTAAGTTAAAGTTTTACTATTTTAATTTAAATTATTTTTCTATTTTATTTATTTTATTGATATTATTATACTTATTTTATTTATATATTTAATGTGTATAGTATTTTATATTTTATTTAAATTTTTTAATTTTATTTAAAATTTAATTATTTAATTGTAATCATATTTTTAAATTTTTTTCAATTATATATTTTTTTATATTTTTAAATTAAATCTATTTTAATATAATTTATTAAAAATTTAAAAAAAATAAAAAAGAATTAAACAAAAATAATAATTAAAATTATATATATATATATATATATATATATATTTCTTTTTTCTTTTTTTTTAATTTAAAGTTTTGTTATTTTAAAATCAATTTAAATATTAAATAAAATTAAATGTAGCAGAATAATTTTTTTTGTTTTTATATTTAAAGTTTAATATTATTTTATTTTACTTATTTTTATATTTATATTTATTTTTTAGTCTATTAAATAAAAATAAAATTATATATATATATATATTAATATTTTTTTATTTTTAAAATATATATTAAGAAATATGAAAACATAAAAAATAAATAAAACAATAAATAGTAAACTAAAAAACAATTAAAAGTTAGAAATCGACATCCGGTGATATATTTTGACTTCCGAAAAAGTCGACTTCCGGTGATATATTTTGACTTCCAGAAATCGACTTCTGGTGATATATTTTGACTTCCGAAAGTCATATATTTTGACTTTCGGAAATCGACATCCGGAAACCCTAAATGGTCAAAGGATTTTCTGGAAATTGAAAGAAATTTTGGAAGTGTAGAAGAAATTTTGAAGGTGCAGGGAGAAAGACCCAATCTTAAATCTATTACAATCTAACTCGACTAGACCAAATTATTAAAATTACATTTTTCATTTTTATTTTATTAAAATTATAAAGAATTACAAAAGTTTTAATTGACTTAAAATATTTTCTTTTAAATTGTTTTAAATTTAAAAGGTTTACAAATTTATCTGTACAAGAATTAGATTTTGCCTTAAATTGCATAAACCCATCCCATTTCCATTCATATTGAAATCTCAAATCTGCTACTTGATAACTACAATAATGAAATTAGATTAATGTAGATTTTTGTTTGCAAAATGATGATTTAATGTGGTTTAAAATTTGTGGCACAAACCGATCCAATAATAATCTCTATAGAAGCACAATAATTCTATAAAATATTGATAGTTGCAGAATTCCTTTAATGGATAAATCTTAAAAATATTTTATCTTATCATATTCCTCAAGAATTTTAAACTTGGAAACAACCATTCTAATCAACATGGCATCAAACAATTTCAATTTCAATTTTATATTATGGGGAATGTAAAAGAAATATAAAACAAACTTAATTAGTATTTTTATCTCTTCCATAGTTTCATATTGTTTAAGAGTTCAGATCAAAGACGGTTTAAATAATCCTTCAACCTTCTGAGGCACCAATGTTCTGATCCCAATTTCGTCGAGTGACATCATTAGGGTCAATCACCTCTTACCTGAGATATTGTCCCCTCTGTGCTCCATTTGGCGTCCTTTATGAGAATGACAACTCCCCTTGCCTTCAATTAGGCCATATATTCGGGTACACCCAGTAGTTCCATATCGCTTAAGAGTCGAGGTCGAGCGCAGTTTAAATACTTTTCTCTCTTTTCACCCTTGAGGCATTTTTTAAGGACAAAACCATAACGGAGCATAGGCTCCAAAGAGGACAATACTTCATATGAGAGTGATTAACCATAACGATGTCACTCGACAAACTATGGACAGGAACATTGGCGCCCACCGTGGGACCGATAACGAGGTTCTAAGATGAACCATCGATCTCTTAATCCTTCCTTTGGGGATGGATAGTAATTCCTTCAAACCTCGACTAAAATCCTCCGAGATGCCTTTTAAGGACAAAACCATGATGGAGCATGTACTCTAAAATGAATAATACCTCGAATGAGGGGTGACTAGTCTTAATGGTGTCACTCAACGAACTTGGGATCAAAGCAATTAGTAACAATCTAATGTGACTAGGTGATCCAATCCTCGTTGACAAATATCCTAGACTCTACAACAACTCATTCAATAAGGATGACACACTCCTTCACAGAGGTGCTTGGAATGATAACATATGAAAATAGAGATTGGCATGGAAAACAAAATTGTTTGAATGGGAGAGAAGCACATTTTTGTATTGAACAAGAACTTCCAAATACTAGAGTACATAGGCATAGAGAGGACAAATGGTTGTGACGGGAGGTTAATTGTACATGTAAAATTATAAAGTTTCAGTATAGGTAATATACAACGGGACCATAGGGGAAGAAGCTAAGACATGTGACATGCTATGGAAACTAAATGTACTTTTGTCAACACAACACTTCACTTGAAAAGTGATGCATAACTTGATAACCACAAAGGATAATTTGTATCATAGAGGGGAAAATGTAGGAAGTAGGGTATGTATTATGTGTGAAATAAGTAAAGGAACAATGGGCCATATATTCTTCAAGCATAGAGTGACAAGGGAAGTTTGGGTACGTATGTGTAATAAATGGGTTTGAATTAGCAGAGTGCAACATTGTTTACCCATACAACATTTCCCTCCAGTTTGTATAACAACAACCGAAAAACAAAAGAAAACATGATTTCAAGATGTATTTGGGCAACCATGGTTTGAAATATACGGGAGCGAAAAATTAACATCATTTTTAGGTTAGATAATGTAAATACAAATGAGATTTTCTATTCAGCTCAAGTAAACGTGTGAACTTGAATAACAAACAAAATTACGAAAGCAAAAGTTTTCATATTCAAAATGGTGCTTAAGTCCAATCTAGTGCATATAATTCATATGTTCAAGGCGAAGAAGGATCTAAAACAGAGAATACGAATGCCTTTTAACTAAACATGGAATTGAATTTTTCAGATGAGTTAGATTGTGAAGAGAGTACACATGGAGGATAGGTGGTGCTAAATGTGTTTTTTGCACATAAATTGCAAGAGGACAACAACAAATATAAATAGTACATATAGATGCCGGAGAGAAACACAAGGAAAATATGGGATTAGAGTAGTCGAGAAAAGAACAACTAGTATAATACTTTAGAAAAAAGATTGTTAGTGACTAATATATACAAGAACAAATGTATTATAGACAAAGTATGAAAATAAGAAACCTTACATAACATAAAATGCAAATGCAAAGGTAGACAAATGTAACGTCCCATTTAATTATTAAATGAAATTAAAGGAAACGTCACGCGATAAAGTATAGCAGCGTAGTCTTGGGGTCCTTAACGCAACCCCTACAACCTGGCACACCACGATGCCGACATAAAACAGATACCAACTAACAAAGAGTGTAGAGTAAGAAATCATAAGATGATACAGGGGCCGTAGCCCTAAAGAAATCATGAATAAAATGACTCCAACCCATATGGCTAAGCTGCTGAATCGCCATTCCCTTGCTGACCACGAGAATCTCACCCATCTGCTCCCATCAACCAAGTCGATGATCATCGCAAGAAAGAAGAACCACATACAAGGCAACCATACAACAAGCAGGGTAAGCTAGAGCCAACACATTTTCATCATACAGTCAAATACATTATCATCATCCCATATCCATATAGCAACAAAGCATGTCATGACTCTTCATTCAATACACTACGACTCGACTCGACTCATCCGGATACGTATAACTTAGTCGGATTCAGCGAATGCTTGCACTTGTGGTGGATACCTCTGCTCGAACCTGAGCTGCTCATCCCCGAGCTATGTGTTACAAATGTCACGATGAATCAATTCTCCCTCACCACAAGGTTAGCCCTTAATGAATTTCAGGCCTCCTGCTACTCTCATCACAGGAGTCAGTCTGCTCTAAGTGAGACTAACTGGCCCCTTAGAGTGTCAGGATACAGTCCTTACCTTGAATCCTTACTTAGTTATACAGATGGGGCACCACCATGGACACCCACTAACAGGGGCCATGGGATTACGTCCCGACCACTGAAGCGTAGCCCCGAAGGTCTCACCTAGAGACCCCAAGGAATTACACGCTGACACGGACCAACATTTATAAAACAGCAGCAAGAGAACAACAAAGATCATGTTTGCAATTCCATACCCTTCCCTGAGATTTGTTCCTCGTACACCTCACATTTTGGATCCATGCATCTGATCATCACCACCCCATGAATCTAGGGCCTCATCTCGTATCATTAACGTGCTCCTTTAGTTCCAAACCTCTCATACATTTCACATGCCAATAACATACCCAACCCGTCATACACAATTGGCGATTTGTGCCAAGCACGCATAATACTCCATTTTATACATGTTCCTCATCATACAATTCACACCCAAACCAATATCAATCATCCAAGGATAAACAAACACCCAAACAACGCACTGCCTCGCCCAATCCCCCGCTCAGGCTAAGACGTCTCGCTCAGGCGAGACGTGCTCGCTCAGGCGAGCCCCCCCTTCGCCTAGGCGAGGGTTCGATGGAGCACTCAGGGAACATCACGGGATCTCACTTAGGCGAGACCCCTCTCGCTTGGGCGAGGTGTTCCCTCGCTCAAAAGTTCGAGCAGGTCGCCTGGGCGACCTTTCGTGCAATAGCCCTAGGCGAGCTCCCTGTTTCATCTCGCCTAGGCGAGATTGACTCGCTTAGGCGAGATTAACAGGTCTCGCCACTGTTCTTCACTGCAACAACCATGTATATCGAACCAACCAAGCATACAAAGCATTTAATCACACCAACACGAAGGATTTATTCATGCAATCAGTAACTCACTCAAGAACAGCCAAGACAACACCAAAAGACTGAAACCCTAACTTCCCGTACCTGGAAAATGGGTTCGTACAGGGCGTTCGACGCGTGACTAAGGAGCACAACAGCTCTAGAACGCACAAGGAGCTGAAAATAGAAGGTACACGAAACCAGGGCAGATTAGTACCAAGCCCTAACTGCGGAAAATACAAGGGGAAAGCAAAAAGAGAACTCTGATGATCTAGAGGGGTTACTTACGTGGAGTAGAAACTGATTCGGAGCTAGCTCGAGAGACTTGGGGAGGAACCCTAGCAGAGTTCTAGTGCGGAAGGAGAAGGTGACGGCTGCGGAGTTTCTGCAATAGTGAGAGTGGGTGTGGAATTAGGACAGACCTAGGGACTTATACGTTGGGCCGGCCTTAGGCCCACTTACAAGGGCAGCCCACCAACTTTAGGGCAGAAAAATAAAATGGGGCCTTACAACAAATGGGACAAGATATATTCTTTTATATGTTAAAAGAATGTAAGCAAGAGAGCAATAAACATATTTTTTTCTATTATGTGTTAAACATGTTATATGATTTTTTTTTATGTGTGTAATTCAAAATATTTTTAAATTTGTAAAAGGTTAAATGACTCAAATACTTTCTTTATTCAATCATTATTTATTGTTGAAAAAAAAATGCTTTGTTTTGATAATAAAAAGTATATAAGATAAGAAACATCCTTTTACAAATCCTAAAAAAATATTTAAGACATAGAAAACAAAAAACTCAACAAAAATAAAATATATATAATAAAAACACTAAAAATCTCAGGTTTCTCATGGTAGAAGACATTCACTAAATATCCCCACAAAGTTACTAAGTTTGTATTTCACCTCTAATACATACTTCTCCAATATTATTGACTTAATTTAAGTGAAGTGGTGTTTTTGTTTTTTAATCTCAACACTATATTCAAGATGGGAGTAAAAAAAACATATACGGGTACTACAAGAAGAACCGATATTATTGACGGTTAAAATCCGTTGGTAATGGTCAAAATCCGTCGCTAAATCAACATTACTGACGGATTATCAATGGTTAAAAATTTGTCAGTAAAATGCTTGTCGGTAAAATTTTACCGACATAAATCATGTTCTGTCGGTAATTACCGACGAAAAAATCCGTCGGTAAATCTGTTGATAATTATTGACGAAAAAAATCCGTTGGTAATTATCGACCAAAAAATTCGTCGGTAAATTTGTTGCACTATTCATCTTCTTCCTCCTCCCTCTTTCAATTTTTTTTTTCGTGGTCGTTGTCGCCGTTGTCGTCTTTTGACACCGTCGTCGCCGCTGCCATCGCCACTGCCGCTGCCGCCGCCGTCATCTTCCTCTTTCTTCTACTTCTTCTCCTTCTTCTCCTTCTTCTCTTCTTCTTCTTCTTCTTCTCCTTCTTTTTCTTCTTTTCTTCTTCTTTGCGTCTTCTTATATGGTGAGATTTGGACGGAAAAATTCGTTTATAAAAAAAAAATTAAATTATCGACGGATTTTACTGACGAATTTTGAGTTATGTAAATATCGAGAGATTTATCGACGAAAAAATTCGTCGGTAATTCAAAGTTGGGCGGAAAATTTTTCGCTTCTTTTACCGACAGAAAAATCCATTGATAAATATGTCAGTAAAGAAAATTTGAATTACCGACAAATTTTACCGACGAATTTTTTTGTCAATAAATAAAATTTGTGTTACCGAAGTATTTTTCTGTCGATAATTAAAATTTGAGAATTTGACGAAAATATCCATCGATAATTCAAATTTACCGACAAAAATATATCAGTTAGTAAAATTTCGTCGGTAATTTTAATTTTTTTTTGTAGTTTATATTGCAATTTGGTTTAATTTTAAACTAAAGAAAAAACACTCAAATTATAATAAAAAAATGTGTGATATATTAGATTTGGTTGAAACTAATTACGCAAATGTAAGGATATATAACAGTTTAATGCAAAAAACTTGTACCTTGTTTTATGGCTTCAAAGCTTTCGTTACATGCACTATCTTGGAGATGCAAGCTGTCCTAACACATTTCAGATGCACGTAAACATCACATGCAAAAACACTGCATTAAAAAACTTCGATGTTTAATTACATTATTTTTAACTTACTCACTTTTATGAGGAGGCCTTATTTCTTTTAAACGTATGGAATGACAAATAAAGTCTTAAAAAATCACCCTGTCTTCCCAACAAACATTCCACAAAACACACACACGACGACGTTTAAACCAAAACCCATTTTTTTCGCCACCTTTCTTTCTCCACCCTCCATTATTTCTTTCTTTCGTTCTTTTTCAATTATCTCACAATTCTAATTCGCATTCGCATTCTCATTCTAATCATTTTTCACTCCACCGCCACCACTGAACACCGATGGCGCCTCGTCTCTGGTCCTGCTTCCGCCACAAGCACGCCGCCGGATGCCGTAACGTCGACGGTGGCTTCGAGGAGGAGGAGGAGGAGGCGTTGGCGGCTGTTGAGGATGGACCAATGCTGGTGGAGATGTTCACGTCGCAGGGATGCGCGACGTCGCCGGCGGCGGACCTGGTGCTGTCGCGGTTGGGGAGGGGCGACTTCCAGCTGCCGGTGCCGGTGGTGCTGCTCGCCTTCCACGTGGACTACTGGGACTACGTGGGCTGGAAGGACCCCTTTGGGTCGAGCCAATGGACCGTTAGGCAGAAGGCCTATGTTGAGGTCCTTGGGCTTGACACTTTGTACACCCCACAAATTGTGGTCCAGGGTCAGGCCCAACTCACTGGAAATGACGATACCGCCCTCGTCTCTGCCATCACCTCTGCGCCTAGGTTCCCTGCTCCTACCTTTCAGGTTATTTACCATCTCCATGCATTGCTTCTATGCTTTTCTCTATTTATTTAATTATTTATTTTTCCTTTAACTTATAATTTACAAACATCATGAATATTCAGGTTATAAGCAACTAGTTTTGCGTCAGTAATTGCGTATGTTTAGCTAATTTCAAGAAAGAAAATTAAATTATAGTGAAAATGTGGAATTTATAAACATTGAAAATATTTATGTGGATAAAGCATGGTTTTGATATGGGTGTAATGCTCACCAAATTTTTAGAAGCATACTTGTATTTATGGTCTAAAAATAAATTTACCTTAGCATTTGAATAAAAATAATCTTAAACCCACTTAAAACATTATCGTAATCTTACCCAAAAAATGTAATTGTAAAATTCCAATAAATTTTTTAATGTTAATTCTTCCAAACTTAGTTATATTTGAATTTAATTCATACCAGAGTCTAATCCAAAAATACCCTTTTTAACACAACAACATTAATAATGATGATAATAATAATAGTGCTCCAGAGACTGTGGGAGGAGAATTTGTTTTACTAGGTTGTGAATGCTTTACTCCATTATCTACTATTTGTTTGGATGATTGCTTTGTCAAAGAAGAAAGCAAACTACTATTCTACCAGAAAGCCCGTTTTGAAAAGTATTGTTGGAACCCTTCTGAATTATCATCTTTTACTCACAAAGAAGGATATGATATCATTTTTGCAAAGTGACTCTCTTTCCAGCTCATTCTTTTCTATGGATTGAAATATCACTAATATATTTTAGTATATATTTTTTACAACATTTTGTCATTGATTAAAATTACCAACTTTTTAATGGGATTCACTTTTTATTTGATGATTGTCTACTTAATATTATACTTGGTAATAGATTTAATTAATAAAAAGTGTGCTATAGAATTTATTGGTATAATTTATTTTAGCTGGAGAATGTGACTAACCAAATATAAAACGAGACAGATAGATATGTTATGGGCGTGAGTAGTGAATTTTTGGCAAGAAAATGTGACTCAAAAACTTTAAAGAAAAATAGGGGAAAAGAAAAGGAGGAACATAATTGATAAATCCTTTATTAGCTACTTTTGCGGCGCTTACCTTTCGGCTTTTGATATGCTTTTCTTGTTTATTCACGTTGTTTTGGCTAAGCTCGTGAATTTAGGTGCCAAAAGATTGATTACATCATGTATACGACTTTAGCATCAGGTAAACCTGAATGAAAGTAGTGGTAAATTCAAAACAGATGTTGACATGCAGGATTTTCAATCCTATTTCATCACCTCACACAACAAGTAGGAGACCCCTGCCCCCACCTAATAAATAAATGACAAAAAGAGGTTTCATCGGTTTAGGAAGTTGCTCTGTTCTTTTCATCATCAAAACAAGTTGAATCAAAGTCATCCATTTTTTGAAACCAGACACGTTACTGATTAGTTTGAAAGATTTTCTTCAAGTTCTGTAAAAGAAAGTTTAACTTTTTCTTACATGAAATCACTTGCTGACGAGGTAATTAAATGGGTTCCAACTTCCAAGGGAATGAATGATGTAACAATTTACAAAGTGAAAAAAAAAAAAAACTTTTTACTGTGTTTTTAACAGTTGAATGAAACATTGTTTGTTTGCTAGCAGGCAACTTTCAGTAGGCCTACATCAGCTTTTTTGGAAGTGAGTCTAAATGGAGCATTGATGACGAATGTGGACAATTATGGAGCAGATGTGATGGTAGCATTATACGAAACTGGTTTGGTTACGGACTGTCCTAGAGGGGAAAACAAAGGGCGTGTTCTATCCAATGACTATGTTGTTAGAAAACTTGAAAAGCTCTGCACTGTTACAGACCACCCTGCTAGGAAGAAAGTATCAGGAATGGTTTGTTTTTCCTTGTGGAATACATTCAACAGCACCAGGTGTGGCCTCGCAGTCTTTGTTCAAAGCAAATCACACCAAATTTTTGGTTCACAGAGTATTCATCTGCCTGATGATATATGAAACTCGGTAATACTAGTTATGTAATTTTCTGTTTACTGTCTTGTTCCAGTTCCTTTGTTAGGCTTATATATTTTGTACATGATGTGTTCTATTTTAGGATAACATTTGTAAAAAAGATTGAAATTAATTGTGTCTGAAATATAGCATACAGTTTGTTCCACATGCTACAACACAACTTCTGCAATAAAAGTTCCCAAAGACGTTTTCAAATCCACAAAGATGCCATCGACTGCATGTATTTACATGTTGTAGTGGCTACAGGGTTGTTGTTTTCTGTAATACATACCCTTGCAGGTTGCTAACATACTCTTAATACGTAGCATGAGTTTAGAAAAATTAAACTACGGTTGAACAAACTCTCTGATCATGACATGATGCACAAAAAATAAGATTTTTTTTATTATGAATGATTTGTTATTTCAAGATTATTTCACAGCAGATGGCAGTGAGGAATTGCATTTATTATACAAACAAGCAAACTCTACTATGTACAAATCGGACTGTTCCTCCAAAGAACAAGAATTTTGACAGTTATACAATGAATTTTCCACCAGATTGCGTTCTCAAACTACCAATAGGATGCCAACTAATTCCCCCCAACAGAGTTCTTTTGAAGCGCATCCAAGGTTGATTGATGGCAACAGTAGCATACCAATGATATCTTGATTGTGTTTCCCTGAAGAAAACAATTAGCTGGATGAACAAATTGCGTTTACACTGAATCTACTGCTTGAACTTGTTGCCGGGCCAGATACTTCTCTCTTCTCTCTTTCTATAAACATAAGGAAGCAATTTAAGATGTAAATAATAAAAAATACATTAAAAAAAAACTGAAATGAATAATTCATTCTCAGCATTATTGCTTACCCATTCATCAATCACAAGCCCTTCAGCAACAACACGAGGACCTGCCTCCGCAGGAGGCTTCTTCCGAGCTTCAACTGCCGCATCAGCTTCAGCCAACTGTCTTTTCAGTTTTTCCAAAGCCTAAAATCACCAGACTGTTATTTTTGCACATTAATCCAGCATGCCTGTGCTAGGACAATTTGAAGAAAAGTTAGACTTACCGGACTTTGCCGTTCTGGATCTATAAACACAACCCTCAATATTCGTTCCACTGCCACTAGATCCTTTTGTTCATCAAACTGCGTCACATAAGCCCAAAGGCCAAAGTTATTTATTTATTTTATCATTAACAAGTAACCTTGAAATCATTTGCCAAAAGCATGAGTAAATGAAACAGACTATAATCAATAAAACATAAGTTCACACTATAACGAAAATATCCTATAAACAAATACCCATGAAGAGATAAATGTCGAAGATTCATGTTAATTAGAAATATGACCAAATTATAATATAAGATATATACAAACATTACCTTCCAGGCTAGTTTCATGAGGCTTAATTAGACTTGATCCACTTTCTAAAATTAAAATCCTATTCAGAAGTTCAAGTTCGGTTTTCTTGCCTGTACATTTGCTCGACTCTGGAATTTATGTGAAGTCTCGTCATTTCTCCTCTTATTATGTGACTCTACTTTTCACTTTTAGATTCCCTTCACCCCAAAAAGATAATTAATATGATAATTCATGATAAACTAAGTAATGATAGTTCAATTCATCCAATACAAGATCCGATTTACTCCAAAGACCAAGCAGTTGAGAATAGTAAATATATCTACACATATGTTCTACCTAGATTGCGAATCTGTTGATCTAAACTATTCCGTATGATCGTATGTTTTATCTACAATTTAAAGGATATTCCATTAACCGGAGTCTTGAAATGCCTGTGCACTATGACTTCTCCAAATTTCCCAAACATCCTGTGTGGCTTCCAATTGGCCCAATTCTAAGAAGCATGCCGGTATTACCATGTAACCCAAGTCCTGTATCGATTATTTCCACAAACAACCAATCCATTCTCCCCGTATGGCTTTAAGGAGAGAACTACATAGCTTGAGTTTTGGGCAAGTATATCTACCTGAACTATTTTATGCTGTAAATAATATACACCGAGTTAATATTTTTCTGCTCTGTGAATTTAATTCTCTTCTTAGCAACACCTACCCTCCACCTCCAGACAGATATTCAAACCCATAAATGGATTAACGTGTTGTCTCTAGCAAACACGTTAACCCACTGTAGTAAGGTATGTCAGACAATTAAAGTAGAGCTTTTCCTTACGTAGTTAATTTCACATCTAATTCTCCAAACAGAATAATCAGAAAGTACAAGTTAGAAGGCTACCCGAGGGGAGAGGCTGTTGAGATATGTCAGAAAATTAAAGGAGACTTTTTCCTTACCAAGTAAATTTCTCATCTAATTCACCCAACAGAATAATCAGAAAGTACAATTTAGGAAGCAACACTCTCTCTTCCCTCCTGATGGTCTCTCATCAATAGGAGATTCAATATAACAACATCAGAAGGTACCAGACATACCAGCTCAGGTACATAGTCCACTCCTTCTTTCACTTTGAGACTCATGATTTTGAACTTCACCCTCTGCTTCTGATCCGACAACTTCTCATTGTTCTCAGGTTGCTCCACAAACTTGAACACTGAGTGAGCACCAAATTAGGAAAGAAACATAAACATAAGGAAAAAAATAACTAACAACGTGAATCGAAAAGTTGCATATTAAGAAATTACCAGTTGCAATCAAACTTTCCCCGGGAGCAAGAATCCCACCAGGAGGCCGCATGTAACAACTTTTTGGCGCCGTAGTTTGAAACTGAACCAACAAAAGTAAATCCATCACAAAAGTCGATTACGACAACGAGCAGATACATTTTATTTTTCCCCATTACACATCACAAACGGAAGCGCTAAAAACGCGTTTCAAATTTAGTAACACGTTTCAACCAAACGGTGTGCATGCAATGAATGATAAACAATTTTATTTTACATTCAAACTTCACCAACACGTACGTACGCACCTTGAAAGCAACGTGAGACTTGCTCGTGTTTTTCAACAGAACCGCGCTCCTCACCTGCTTCCCCGGTTCATCTTCAAAACAAACGAAATTTCAGCACAACAATAAACCAATTGAGAAATAAACAAAGAAACCGAAACCGAAACCGAAATCGGAATTGGAATGACTTTACATGGAAAATAGAGGTAACTGGAAGGATCGAGACGGAGTCTCCGGCGCGGAGGAAGCAGCGACCTGGCCACCGACGACACCGTTTTGGAGGACCTTTGAACGTTCGCTTCGGAATGGTTCGAAGACAACAATCCGTTCCGCGAACTCCAGAAGGGACAGAGCTTGAACAGCCGCGCGTCGGAGCTCGGGTTTTGGCGGCCGGAGATGGCCATGGGAGTCACCGGTGAGCGGCGGACGTAGCGGCGAGGAATTGCGATTGAACAGAAAAACGCAGCGTTTTGTTGTTACGGATTGGATTGGAATGTTGCAGAAGAAAACGCAGAAGGAAGAGTGTGAGAGTTTGTTTTCCACTGTCAACGACTTTATGCCCACGCTCCTGCACTCGCAACGTGTCCTTCAGGTAGCGTTTTATTTAATGCACACGCTCTTCCTCACTTATTATTAATTAAAAAAAAAACATATTTCATAATTAACTAGTGTCTCATAATTAAGATCTAATTATTTAATTTTGAATGTTATTTTATACTACTACTATGGTATTATGCTTGCAAGCAATGTCCTCTCACTTTTTCTTAACATTCTCAACAAACTAGTCTCCCTATAGATTTTAAGCATTAAATAGATTAGATTCCTTCCAATCCAACATGTTTTTTTTTTTATTTTCTTTTTCAAATGAAATATGTATTAAAAAAGGGTAAAATAATTAAAAGAAAAGAGGGATGGGTTAGGATTGAAGGGTGAAGGCATTAATGATGGGAGATTAAGTTAGGTGTGGGTTGATGTAGGGGCATTAACAAATGTGGGCTAGGTTTGTTGGTGTGGGTTTGTTGTTCGTTGGGAAATTGATTATGGGAATTATTATGACATTCCTTTGCTTTATCACAAAGAACCATTTCCCTTATTATTTTCCTACTACTTTCTATACTTCAACTAAGATATTTTATTCATTCAACTTTCACCCTTTCTTTCCATTAAAGCCTCATTCTTACTACACTTTTTCATTACAACTCCTCCTCTTTATTAATTTCAACTTCTTCTTTTTTCTCTCTTCACAGACCTCAAACCAACCAACCCACTTGGATTTGCCTTCATTTCATGCCACTAATTAATTACAAAGCCCAATCCATCAACCCTTTCCTTTTCAAATCTGTTAAGTTAGTCCAATAAGAGTCTGAAAAAAAACCAAATATTCAATTAGAAAATATCCATCAAATAAGAATTATTATAATTTAAAACATCTAAGAGTAAATAATAGTACTTTTTTTTTTCCAAAAGAAATGTCTAAAAAAACATAAAAATTGATTGATTTTTTTCACACATCACTCGTGTCACTTCACTTTCCTCGATCCATTTCTCTCCCCTGCGGTAAGCATTTATTCTGGAGCGTGGCTTCATTTGACGAATTTTTTCCATGCTTCAAGTAAATAAAAAAAAAACAATCATTTCTTAAAAGTTAATTGTTATTTTTTCCTCTTTTCTATAATTTTGATCTAATTTAATTTCCTAATTTTGAAAATAGATAAATTTAGTCATTTTAATCAAATTTTATTAAATTTATTTTACGTTTCAAATATTTTTTATGATAATTTTGCAATTAACATTGAAACGAAATTGTGTTTTATGGTATAAACAACTCAAATGCAATAACTTTTGAAACGTCATATAAACTTAAAATAATTTAATTAAAAAGACTAAATTTATACATTTTTAAGATTGAAAGACTAAATTGGACTAAAGTTTTAAAGAGAGACTAATTATAATTTTTACTACAATTTTAAGACAAAAACATATTTAAATATTTTAAAAAATTTCTTTATATTTTTCTTACTACAAGTTTAGTTCAATTTCGTGTCGATACCATTAATGTAACATCCCATTTAATTAATAACCTTAATTAAAGGAGGCGTCACAGAATAATATAATAGCACGGTCTTGGAGTATAAACATTACTCCATACAGTTGTTCAAAAGAAAACAAAAGAGAAACTAGGTGCACCACGACGCCAATAACAAAGTATAATAAAGTAACGACAATATTCTAAAAATAAAGCCCAAAGGCCAGACAATACATGGGCCATACCTCTAAAAGAAAAGCCCAAAAGCGAAATCCATCCCAAAGGCTAAGCAGCGGAACCACCATCTCCCTGCTGACCACGAGTATTTCTTGCATCTGCTCACATCAATAAATTGATGATCATCGCAAAGAGAGAAAAACCACACCACAGAACATACACCAAACAAAAGGGTAAGCTAAATCGAAAAAGGATTTATCATACAATTATATACACTTTCACAGTCAAATATACATACATCATCCAATCATGTTATGACCTTCCAAATAATACACTAAGACTCAGACACGACTCATTCAGATACATATAATTAGTCGAATTCAGCGAATGCTTGCACTTATGGTGGACTTCCCTGCTCTACCGAGCTGCTCTACCAAGCTAATTGTTACAATGTCTCATCCCCCCACACAAGGTTAGCCCTAAATGAGTTTCAGGCCTCTTGCTACTCTCACCACTAGAATTAGTACGCTCTATGTGAGACTAACTAACCCTTTAGAGTGTTAGGATGCAACCTTACCTTGAATCCTTACTAAATTATATAGATGAGGCACCACCATGAACTCCCACTAACATGGGTCATGGAATTACGTCTCGACCAACTGAGGCACCATCATGAGGTCTCACCTAGAGGCTCATGGAATTACGTCCTAACCAATGAGGCACCACCACGAAACTATTGTGGAATTACGTCCTAACCACAAACGAATTATGTTCCACCAACCAAGTAAATACTTATCATGCATATCAATCTCATGCCAACCTTTATAACCAATCCTCATTCATATTCCATGTCAAAACCATACCAAACTCATCATTCTCAATCCATGAATCAATGCATACATGCGACATGCCCAAATCATGTTAAACTCATCCATCACCATAAATTCATCTCACCAATACATAATCACCCAATTCATACTTGAAAAGCAAGATCAATACAAACATATAGCCAACATTTAAGAATAGAGGAACACCAGGACATGACGCATTCTCGCCAGCTTCTCGCTCAGGCAGAAAGGTCTCACTCAAGCGAGCTCTTTTCGCCTAGGCGAGAGCTCGACAAATAGGAACAATGGCCCTCTGCACTTGCTCGCTTAGTCGAGATCTCCTCGCTTGAGCGAGACATTCTCTCGCTCAAAACAAAGATTGGTCGCCTGAGCGACAACTCGCGCAAAAGACCTGGGCGAGCCTCTGCCAGTCTCACCTAGGCGAGACAAGCTCGCTTGGGCGAGATTATCAATTCTCACCATTGTTCGTACCTACAACAGCCATACCTTCATACCCAAAACACATAACCAGGCAGTCCACACATTCACAGTAGCATATAGTCCATACAAGACAAGAAACGTGGTTGAAACAGATAGATTTGCGAAAAGTACTAAAGACCCTAACTTCCCTTACCTGGACAGACGTTAGCCAAGGGCACAAGCACACAACAGGGGCTCACTACAATTCCAAGAACTGGGTTGTGAGCTGAGAATACTGACAGTGGAGCCTAAAACGAGATTACCACCAGGGTCTTAGTTAGGATCACGAAAAATAAGCTGGAAGGGAAATAGTACGAGTTAAGAAATAACTTACATGGAACAGAAATGGCTTGAGTAGCTGCAGTTCTGAAAGAGAATAGGGACAACTCCTGGAAAGTGGACAAAACGAGGGTGTTAGGACTGTTTAGGGGTTTGGGGCACCTTTGAGCCAACCATAAGTCCAACTGATTAAGGCAAACTCTTAAATATAAGGAGTAGAAAAAGTGGTTCTTACGATTATAATCAATATGATTTGTTACTATTTTTTTAAATTTAGTTATTTTATTTGTCAACTATCACTATTAAGTACTTCATTTACTTCTCGTTATATAAAATTGAGAGGAAGTTAAATGGCAATAATCCGTATACTAACAAATTGTATTAAAGACGGTGAAGATAAAATAAAATATTATTAAAAAGTAACTTTCATGATGTATAATATATTTCAATAAACTAATTTTCTAGCAAATGTTCCAGCAAGTCATTTCAAGAAAAATAATTTAATTTTAACAAAAAGTTATTTCAATAAATCATTTTAGTAATCTAGGTTTAAAAATACTTAGAGTTTAAGGGTATATTATTTTGTGAACATGAATTTGAAAGAGAGTGAGTAGATGAATTTGAAGGTAAAGTGTGTGTTGTTTCTTTTAAAGAATTTGATGATAAAAGTGAATAGATTTGAAGATGAAAGTTCATGACTAGGGATGTCAACGGGGCGGGTAGGGTACGGGTAGTAGCTCCCCCGTACCCTATTCGCTGGATAAATATATGCCCCGTACCCGTACCCATATCCGTCGGGTATTCGTTATGCGGGTACCCGTCTATTTTTTTCATATCCGCAAGTATCCACGAGTATCCGCGGGTATTTACAAAATTATTTAAAAATTAAATATTTAATCATAAATTCAAATAAAATAAAATATATCACTGCCATAAATTTTAGATAAAGTTCAAACAAACTCAAGTCTATACAAGTCCAAATAATTATAAAAATAAATATAAAATGACGTTCAACCCAAAGAAAATTCTTTAATTAGTGTTTTGATCAATAAACTCACTTTCTCCGATTGATTCCTGAAAAATAGTCAAATAATAAACCTCAACTGCTGCGTGCCAAGTATTATTACTTTGATTCCATCATTTGACAACAAGCATACCATAAACGTCACTGTCTATATAGAGTTTGATGTATATGCCCAATTTCAAAGAAGGGAAAGAGAAGAATGTTAAGAGGTGTACTTGGAAGAATACAACTTACCAATAATTAAAGCTAAAAAAATGAAGACAAAAGACAAGACAAGATGTGCAACTTAGAAAAAATTAGGCCATAATATTTTTTACTAATATATATATATATAAGGGTATTTTTGTGAATTAAAGTTTAGCAGGTACGGGTATCCACGGGTATGGATGCTATGATACCCATACCCGCCCCGTTAACATGCGGGTATCAAAAATACCCGTAGCCGTGGGTAGCGGGTATCCATTTTTAATATCCATTTCCTATCCATTGCGGGTTTTATCCACGGATACCCTCGGGTACGGATATTTTTGACATCCCTATTCATGACAATGGCAGAGCTCTTTAGGAGCTGGCGGGGACCACGCCCCCCCCCCCCCCCCCCCCCCCCCCGCCAAATATTTTTCAATTTTTTTTATTTTTTCAATTTTTTTTAAATTACATGTTTAAAATTTTTTAATGTTAATAAATAATAAAATATAAAATTAAATATAATAAAGAAAAAAATTATTAAGATAATTTTCATTTTCTCTCTTCTGAGTTTTTCATATGTTGTACTCATCTCTCACTTTTACCTAATTATTTTTATTACTCAAGAAAAAAAAAAAGTTAAACAGAAATTCATTATTTTTATCCTCATTTTTTAATCTTTTCTTTCATTTTAAAGAAAAAAAGAAGGTAACTTTCTCTTGTCTCACTTGGTAATGAAATAGCTGTTTAATATTTAGCACTATTTTTTATCTTATGACATTTTGTATATTATTTATTTTTCATGAATATAGAAGAGTAAGTAATGTATTATGTGATTTTTTATAGACAATTTTTAAGTGTACTTGATTATCATAATTTTTTGTAGTAGTTATGTCTCTTAATGTTTGATTAGATTATGATAAAAAAATTAGTATTAAATTTGTTTTTTAAATAGGTACATTGATGAAAAATAAAAGAATAAATTCATTTTTTTTAAATTGATAAAAGAAAAGTGAAGATAAAAAAGGACAATATCATTACTCATTGCATAACAATGAAATGAAATGCTTGTGATGACTTTTGGATCGATATGTGCACATTAGTAAAAGGCAAAATGAATATTTTGTAGATAATATTGTTATTTATATTGGAAAAATAATAGCTGAAAAATGTAGTTATAAGTTCTAGAATATAAAAAAAATGATGGATAATCTTTAGATATGTGTAATTTCTTTTATAGTTATAGCTATACTAAATTATATATTCATTTTTATTGAATTAGTAACAGTAATATTAAATATATAAATTTTAAGTATATTATTTTGGCTCCCCCAGAAATTTTGGTCAAGTTCATGACTGACTTAAGTGATGTGATAGAGAAAAAAAATATTTTAATAAAAAAAATGAAGATTACTAAATTATCCTTATCAATAAATATAACATAAACTAATTTTTGGAAGAGTTGAAATAATATTTTTTTAGAGAAGATGTTAATGAATAATTTTGGAGAGAAAAATTATTCTTGTAAGAAATTAAGAATAAAATGCATTTGGTATAAGAATAAATATAAAATATTTAGATATTAAATAATACAGTGGTTAAATTAAAATATAAAAAATAATAATCATATATTTTTTTAGAACAACTTTGTTTTCATCTCGGTTTATTTATCTTTTCATGTTATTTAGAAATTAACATATGAATAAAAAATTCAAAACTTTTTGACAATGACGAAAACATTTTTCTGGGAAATATGTTTCGTAAGTGTCAGTGGAAAACAACAAGTGCATCGGTCACACATAACAAATAATAAGTATTTTATTGTTCTCTTCCAAGGGACTTGTGTCATGAATGACAACTCTCGGAATTCACGACTCAATTTGTCTAAATCTTTCTTGTTTGATCATGCTTTCTTGAGTTCCAACTTGTTTTTCTCCTCCAGAATTGCTTCCTATTGACTTATTTCACACACTCATAATAGAGATTAGAAGTAAAAAATATATAAAACAACTAAAATACAAAACAATGCAAAAACAACATAAACTTGAGGATTAAACAAGATAAAAATTATAGAGAAGTTGATTTTATTCACGGAACTTAACACCAATTAAAGGTAAAAAACAACGTTATCAATGAGCACCGAGGCTATCATTCTCATCTCATTGTTAGGGTGGAGATGATCCATTGGGGCTACCATTTTCACTCTGATCTCAATGTTTGCACTAATGTGGATCCATTTTCATTTTCATTTTTCAACTCTGACCCATTATTATTCACTACAAGAAAATGCTTTATTAGTATCCAATTTTAGTAACCAAAAGTTGTTAGTCACTATGGTGACCAATTTAGATACCAATTAACAAAGCAAAAACATAAATGCACAATTCAAACGTAATAAGCTCACTCCCCAAAGATCCCAAGAAATCATTGAAAGTATGACTCTGATACCAAATGTAACGTCCTAGCTGGAAATTACTTATTAAAAAATAAAACAAAATAAATATAATAAAACAACCTCATTTATTAATAACTTCTTTTCCCAAAACGCGGGAAAATTTAAATTTCAAAACAACGCTTCATTAATAAATAAAACTGCAGTGTTTAGTTATTACAAAACCAATTCATCCATAAAAGTGTTACAAAAGAAAATTCAATAATAAAACTTAGTAAACAATCCCATAGTGATCCCCACTCTGTCTCTATGCATCCGCATGCTCACCTACATCAACATCTGCTCCCATATAACAAGTTACATGATCATCGCCAAACATACAAAAATAGGGTGAGCTCATTTAAATAAACCAACCAAAATGTGACAATAAATATAATAACTCAAAATTCATAACACAAATAGGGTTTGCATTCCCCTTTTTCTTAGCTCCTCAACTTTCAACACTTGCATTAGACGTCTATCATTTCTTTACCCTTTAGGTGAGATCAATGATCGATCTTTGCTGCACGAGTGTCTACTCGCCCCTCCGACTACATGCCACCACCTGTAGTCCACACGTGGAAATACCTTGCCACGGCCTCTCACCGCAACACTAATTGGAGTTCCCCAAAATGAACCTAAGTTCGTAGTTGTTCCCAGACTACCAAAATTCTATCAGATGCACTGAAGAGGGCAATCATCTGAAACCTCATCGTACGAGTCACGATCTCGCACACTCCACTGGACTTCCTAAGCCACCAGGCTACAACCTAGAGTGGCCACGTGTTACCCCAATACAAGATGCACTTGTAACTGGACCCCCAACCAAAGCATCGCATCATGAACATCACCTAAAGTTGTGTAGGAATTCTCCTTGCGCACCATCACTGCACCAAAATTGTCTGGCACGTATCTCACACCGCTAGGCAGAATCTGGTCCCATACCGCCTGGCGGGCATCTAACACCGCTAGGCACCAAGCGCCAAACAGTACCTTTGTCGCTCCGTCACCGCCTGGCGGGACACCCCCTGCCGCCATGCGCGTTCAATGGCCACTGCCACTGTTTTAGGAACCTATCGCCTGGCGACTCGCCCCACGCCTCCAAGCGCCATACTAGTAGCGCAAAGCTACTAGTTTTTGGCATTTTCATCAGGTCTTAAGAGGCCTGGAACATACAATGCATCATTCGTGTCACAATCATAAAATTCCAACCCTACTACCATATCCAAAACGCGATATATATACATATAAATCACACCAAAACAAGGATCATCATGTCTAGCTCATTCTTCACTATTTACACATTGGGTCTAGCCACAAAGTGGTCAATATTGTATATACACTTTGAAACTACACAAACATGGATGCATATAATCTCAAGCACTTCAAGACATCACTCTAAATCATCCATTCAAGATTATAAATCTGAGATGCACTTTTACACACTGCACCTATCATTTTTCTCAATTATTAGCATACTATCTAATTAACAATAATGCGCATTCTACGTCACACTCCACATTACCAATTAACCCACACAAATCATTTAATCAGTAATACATGATTTCCTCATTCTACCTTCCAAATAAGTACAGCCTCCATCAAGTTCATCATACAACTTTATTTAGTTTAAAGCCCATACCCCAATTATGATATACTCATACATAAACCAGTTAATATACTATGCATGGGTTCCCTTCACCTCTCTACTCCCACTAAGTCCTATCATACATACTAATCACAGTCTATCACATACCACAACACATTTAAAGACAACACTTACATTACCTCCCACATAACAATTCCACTTCTTTTAATTCCTCTATATTCTCTAGGATGTCTCAGTCATCCTCATGCCGAAATTTATATACATATACACATTTATTCACCCAATCAAACGCTCCCACAACGCAAACACACACACAAAACCAACTTTTCTGTTGTGCTGATGGGTCGCATGGCGGCAGCCTTGGCGCCGCCAGGCAGTGCATACAAAATTTGTGTTCTGCCTAGGTTTATCCGCACCAGTCGTGACCCCAAGCAATCCCAATTCCATTATCTACCATCATACCAACAAAATTTCAAGGTACCCATCATACAGAGTCTATATATTATTCAAATTAATCACCATTCCATAAAACAGTGCACTAAACATCCTCAAAATTCATGTTTAATTACTTCCACCCCAACATGAACCCTAAATTCCCAAAACTACAAGAAATTCATATCATGATCATAATAGTGTAATTATAAATATCCAAACACCTCCAAATACACTCAAGTACTCAACCAAAATCATCCAGACAACACGAATCAACACAAAACGTCAAACAACAGTGAACTAGGAAATCCAGTTCTGGCCGCTAGGCGGGCAATGTCTCGCCGCCAGGCGGATCATCAAGAAACTCAGAAATTTGGGTTCTGCAGTATCAGTCGCCTGGCGGGTCTCATGTGACCGCCAGGCAGTTTCTGGAAAATTCTAGAAACCCGAATGAAATGCAGATGAAAGCAGACAATGACATTCTCAAATCCTTGGCTCCTCACAAGTACAAACAATTAAATTTAAAACAATCAATAAGAACTCCCCTGACCTGGATTCTCAACTCAATTTGCCAAAACTTGAATCCTTCCTTGAGTTGCACTAACTCCTTTGTTCTTCCTCCTTGCAACACTTCCTTCTCCCTCTCTACAGTCGTGCACCTCTGAAATTCCTCTCCTCACTCTATGCTTCAGTGGCAGCCTCACTAACTCTCTCTCTCTCTCTCTCTCTCCCTTACTTGGTCTCTTAATCATGCCTTAATTGGGGTTAAATGTAGTAAAACGAAAATTCATAAAAAAATAAATTTAAGACTATTGATTCACTATCAAAACATGGTTTTCAGCCTTTTCTAGTTGCCTCCTAGGGTTTTTGCGTCTCCTCACCTCCATACCAAAGTAGGTTTTGACAAAAAAGAAAGTTATTTTGTCCAAGCCAAGGTTTGAACCCATCATAACACAATTGCAATTCAAGTGCACAACCAACTCAGCCATGTCATATTTCATGATAATATTCATACATCAAAGATTATATCCTTACTTATCACTGCGACATGTGTTTTTCATGAAAACAATGCACCTCCAAACTTCTTCTTCCCGTTCTGAATAGTTGATACCTCTTGCACCTCCAAATTTCTTTTGTTCTGTTCTGGTGGTATGTTCTCTCGATAGAAACGCTTATTCTATGAAACGTTTTGCTGCTGAATGTGGTCTTGCTATTAAGTCTGTGGTCCCTCTTCCAACCTCTCAGCCTCTGGTCACTCTTCCAACCTCTCAGGATTTGTTCCATCTTCCAACATCGTGGTCCCCTACCATCTTTCTGTTTGACACAAATAGGTTAGTGTTTGCATTTATATTTCATTGCACGTTATTTTGAATGGCTGATAAATGTCGTTATTATTGGTTGACTGTTTATTTGTTGTTGAGGTAACATAAATCGAATTAAATGCTTATGAAATAATCATCGAAGTACCGATTGTCGACATCTGGTATTTATATTATATAACCAGATGTCGACATCCATTGAAAATATCACAACTTAATATAAATCAGATGTGGACATCCGTTTGTTTTGTGTACCAGTTGTAGACATCCGATATCCAATTTAGTCATGGATTTTATAAACACCGGCTGTGGACATCCGATGTTGGCTGTTGTGAACCGGAAGTGGACATTCTATATATGCTGAATCCAGATATGGACATCTGGTGCATTCTACAAATAGATGTCGGATGCTGTACAAGTTCAATTTCTATTTAACATTTGATTTATATTTTTTCTATTTTTTGTATGTTTTTAAGATAATGATTTATTAATTATTACCTTAATTTAATTTAATTATTTAATATGTGTGTTAAAAAAATTAAAAAAAAAATCAAATTTAAAAAACCTATCGGTTGTGGACATCTGAGTTTTGTTTGAGTCGGATGTGGACATCCGGTGTGTACCACAAATGGATGTGGACATCCGTAGTATAAATGATTTTTAAACAACAATTTGTTTTATTTTCTTTTGTGATACAAGGATTTGACAAACCAAGGTAAATGTTTTTTTACTTATTAAGATAAAAAATTAATACTTATTATATTTTTTTAATTTTATTAATTATTAGGTTGTTAAAAAAATAATATTTAAGAAAAGTAGTTAAATGCTAACTGGATGTGGACATCTGGTATAGTATGGAAATGGATCTCAATTTGTAAGTCAGATGTCCACATCTACAAGCCATGACACTTTTTTGTTTTTTTTTTCATTTAAATAATTTTTGGCCTTTGATTACTGATCCAATTTATCTAGTATATATTATTTTAGATATATAATATTTATTTAGTAATTTAATTGTTTATTTATGTAATTATATATAAATAATATTTTTACATTATTATAGTATGGAAACAGATCTCAACTTTTGTAAGTCGGATGTCCACATCCACAGGCCATTATATTTTATTTTTTTAAATTTTCATTTAAATAATTTTTGGCCTTTGATTATTGATCCAAATTATTAGTATATATTAGTTTAGATATATAAATATTTATTTAGTAATTTATTTGTTTATTATGTATACATATGTAATTATATCTAAATAATTTATTTTTTTTATGTTATTATATTTAAATTTTTTATTAAGAAAACACCAGATGTGGACATCTGATATAATTTAGAAACGGATCTCATATTTGCGAGTCAGATGTCCACATCCACAAGTCATTAGTTTTTTTTTTTTAATTTAGCATTTGAACTAATTTTCTGATTTGGTTTATTATATTTAATATTTTCCTTTTGATTCTTTGTTAATTAATTGTAGGTGGTTATAATTATGGAAGATTATCATTTGAGTTATTTAAGTTTTTTGGATTCTCAAGTAAATTCTAGTTTGGTGTTAGACTTTTCTTCTTTCATTCATGATATATGCGAGAAATATTATATTTCTAACTTTACAACCGATGAGATTTTCCCCACACGTGAAGATTTAATTAAGTGGGTTAGAGGGTGACTTTTGATCTTGGTTTCGTTGTTGTTATTCTAAGATCCGATAAATATAATGGACAACCCGAAAGAAAGACCTATGTATTATTAGGTTGTGAAAGGGGTGGAAAATATAGAAAATACAAATCTGATACAGAACCCAGTTTATCTGGCACACGAAAACGTGAGTGCCCATTTAAATTTAGAGGCAAACTCATCTCTAAATGGGAGGGGTGGGTGTTGAAGGTAATATATGGTTACTATAATCATGATTTGTCAGATATTCTAGTTGGTCACCCATTTGCGGGTAGTGAATAGTCGGTGCTTGTTGATATGACTAAAAGTCAAGTCAAACCTATAATAAATAGATGAAAACTATTTGTCTCAGGGTGCCATCTCTCAACAAAACCCAATATCAATCCAGTATCGGGTTAATCAGACAAAACATCGCACAAAGGTAATAAACCAGAGTTCAACGCAAAAGGCTAAATATAGACATGAGGTCATCCAAATCTTTTAACTTTCTTTTGAATGAGAAACCAATTTCATAACTCGATCCTAAGAAAAAATAATTCATAAAACAATAAAACAACAAATGAACCATAAAAAAACTTTTGACTAACCTGACCCTCCTATATCACACGAGCTACATAATTAGCATAACGAGTCAACAAAGAAGTATCATATGGACCACCAAGAAATCCTACTCTATCATTCCAACCCTCTTGTTCCTGCTCCTGAGCTATGTCGCCATCCCCGTGCTCAATAACATTCTCATCATGATGACCTGACGGTAGGTTTTGGCAAGGTAAAGCGGATACAACATGCTAACCCCTTCTACAAGCTGAAGTTGTTGGTCTCTTCCTTGTAGAACTCTCGGGTACATCGTGTGCAGAAGAAGAATCACCACGTCTTGTCAAACCACTTCGTGTCCTAGGCATATCTATGAAATTAAAAATCAAATTTTATCTCATTTTATGTTTAATCCACTCAACTAAATAAAGTGTTACGAGCAAAACACTGTCTTAATTTGGACTTTTGCTTTCTCTTAATTGTAAACAATTTTAATTTGGACTCTTTCTTTAGCACAACACTGTCTTTACTTCTAAAAAAAGTTTTTTGTTTAAAAAAAAACTGATTATGGAAAGATTAACAATCCAAGAAAATAATTAATAGTTTCAATAAATAAATATTCAAAATTAAAGATAAATTCAATATATAATATATACCTAGACACAACCTTCAACTTACAAAAGCTAATTATATTTAGAAGGATCAAATAGGAAACAGAAGCTAAAAAGGAAGCATGTGATAAACAAAACATATGTTCCATGAATTGACTTGAAAAAGAAAATTAAGAGAATACGAAAACTTGATCTAACCATGTGCAAATATGTTGATTTAAGCCTCTAAATTAAAATGACCAAAAGAATTGTAGACCAACACATGTGAATCGGATGTCGACATCTGTAATTCAAATGTCTCAACCGAATATCGACATTCGCAATTCAAATGCCTTAACCGGATGTCGACATCTATAATAGTGTAGTTTAAAATTGACATTCGTAACAAGCATTAAAAAACGTGAACCGGATGTCAACATCAACAGTTCAAAAATGTTAACCAGATGTCGACATCAACAATTCAAAAACGTGAATCGGATGTCGACATCTATAATATTTCAATTCAACTGCAACATCTGTTACTATAATAAAAAAAGTGTGAACCGGATGTCGATATCCGCAATGTAAATGCCTCAACTGAATGTTGACATTTGTAATGGTCTTATACAGAGAAAAAAAATTTCTGTACAGAACTCCACTTCTGCGCAGATTCAAACAACACTCATTTACTAATTTAAACATGGATTCCATAGATAAAACATACAAATGATTAAATAGGTGAAGAATGACTTAATTGGAAAGGATGTGAAGCACTAAAAACAAAATGACAACACTGGACTCTGGATCTGGAGGTGGAGGTTGTGGCTGCTGCAATGCGAAGAGAAGAAACAAGATATGGCGGATGTGGAAGAAAAAGGGTTGCTGTAGCAAGGGCTAGGTCAAATTGAATATTGGGGTGCATGAGTGGACTGTTGTATTAAATAGAGGAGAAAGAAAATGTACTTTTACTTTTATTTTTATTGTGGAAGGCAAAGGCGGAATTAAAAAACTATTTGGAAGTAAGAAGAAACCATTGGAGATGCATATAGAAACCCTCCAAACACCAGGGTAAAAAATAGTGTTAGATAAAAGTCTTGTTTGGATAGGTAATGTGTGTTTAACTTCTCGTTCAATCATGCTTCAACCCACTTCTGCCTTGTTTTTAAGTTCCACATTCTTTAGATATAAAGAGCGATGGACTTATACATTTATAATATGCAGAGAAAGGTCAGAAAGAAAGTGAGGCATAAGACTTTTTTTGTGAATGATGAATTGGTATTCAACCACTGTATTCTTAAGCTTTCTAGAAGCATGACAATGCAGAAAGAAATTAGACATAAGTTGATAGACCAACCCTGATATGAATCTTGGAACATCCTATTTTATCAATACCTTAACATTCTATTTTAACTTTTTCGTGTTAGTCTTGAATATGAAAAGAGTGAAATGAGTCTCCACCACCTAATCTTGTCATTATTTTTTATTTAAAAACTTTATCAACAATTATAAATAATGAGTTACACATGGTAATTAATTATAACTCTCTTGCATAGCAACATCAATCAAATTTTAATTACAATTTTCTTTTTAATTTATGTCAACCTTCTATCATTCCCTATCAACTAGAAACTAAAATCTCTTTTTGATCATACATTAATTTTTTTTCGTTGCATTATAATGATCATTTAAGTATGACAAAAAAATTAATATTGTTTAATGACGTCATAGGATAGCAATAACATGTTCCATATCTTCAACGACCACTTTTTCTTGATTCTATCCAAAATTTCAACAAACCTATATGCATCTGTTGAATTTGTGTTTCCCTTAAACAACCACCGGACATATTATATCATCTACACACAAAAAAAAAAATTGTATTTAAAATTACATAAAGATGCAACACACATTTTATACCCTATATAATATTAAAAAAACTATTTTATTTTACTTTATCAGTCATTATAACAAGGGTGGTTAGACCTCAATGAACACATATATCCTGAAAGAAGTCAACATCTAAACTCTTATATACAATGAAGTCAGTGACTATAATTGAAAGAGAAAGTGGGAGTTATTAGGTTATACTTACGTCAAATTCGAAAAAATACTTATTGCAAAAGTCCACGATTCTTTAAAATGCCATTTAATTTACAATATTTTTATGTTCTTTCTATTTTCATTTCTAAATATAAAAACATGGACAGAGAAAATACACAAACCAATATATAAAATTTATATTATAGACAATAAATTCCAAAAAAAATTATATATATAGAAGTAATTTTTGTCAAGAATTAGCTTTTACCCACCCAAAAAACAAGGAGAAAACAAAAATAGTTGGATTACAAAGGCACAAGCGTCAGAAATCTAAGAGTTGAACCCTGATTTTTTACAACAAAGATTCACTTTCTGAAATAAATTTGAGACAAAGTTGTTTAAAAAGGAATTATATATATATACTTATATTCTCGTATTGCATTGTTCTATGAAGATAGGTTATTGATTTCTTTGATAGAGAATTTAGGAAGCAATTTTGACATTAGAAATTTTCATTTGTTGTTAGAAAGAGGTAACGATGATGAAGGGTAACATGAGGATGTGCAAATCAGAGAGTGCATTGAGAACGTTATTGCCTGAAAAACCAGTTAAACGACAGAATTCAACGTTAATGTTGGAAGGTTTGGACACAGGGAAGAGTAATATTCCAACGGACTCTAACTATATTGATGGCAAGAAGACGGAGAAAGTAGAGAAAATCATGCACTTGATTTGTTGGGGACCCACCTTGTCTTAGATCTTAGGTTTTTTTTTTGTTCATTGATTTTGTTTTTAACTTTTTAATCATTCTTTTGTGATGGTTGGATTGTAATGCATGTTTGTGCATGCATGCATGCATTTGTGTTCTTCCCAATCCTTGAATCAATTGGGCTAGCAAAAATTTATGAACAATTTTGGATTATTTTTTGTATTTTGTTTTCGAATTTTGCTTCCTAAAACATATAATTTACTAAATGCACCCCAGACTATAGAATAGGCTTAAAAGAATGCATTGTACAAAAAAGCTTGCTTCGAGAAGTTCTTTCCATAATGCATTTTATGTATTCTGGAAAATTTGTTCAAAAAGTTCATTCTAAAAATTTTGTTTTAGAAGGTATTATATACATATCCATAAACTTCCTCCAAAATGCAATTTATACAGAAATCCCGTTCTAGAAATCTCATTCCAAAAATCTTATTTGAAAATTTTGTTACTGAAATCTAGTTTTGGAAATTATGTTCTTGAAATTCTAAAATAGTTTCAAATAGATAATCCAAAAGTCACTTTTAGTTATTTTCAAATTTTAGTGGTGCGTAAAAAAATATTGTGGGGTGCAGAAAAAACAAACCTTAACTTTGTAAGTTCATTGTTTTTTTGGCAATCGCTTCCTCACCCTAACAAAATTCTTCTTGCAATCTATCATTCACTATAAATATTTTCGGAATTTTTTTTTTTCAGAACTACCGAAAATATTTTCAGAAGCAACACCCTTGTTTTTTTAATGAAATATTGAAGAAAATAACGAAGCCCAAGTAAAGGATGGTTTGCATTTCTGAAATGAATTAGAATGGCTAAGACGATAATAGAGTAATTTTTAATTTAACTATAATCTACAAATAGTGTAAAATTCTATTTTTACAATGTTGCATGGTTATAATTATTTTCTTACTTTTAATAAAATATATTTTTGTATTGATATGCAGTAAGTTTGTTGACAATTTTAAAAATTATATTTAAAATATTTTTTCTATTAATAGTTAAATTAGTAATACTAATAATACATAGTAGTTAGACAGTAATATAAGTTGCTGTAAACTTGCATACGTGGGTAATATATTTTGTACTAGAATATTACAAAATATTATTTATTTCTAGTGGAATATCTGAGGGGAAATTTATTTAACAATATAAATACACTTTAAAGTTTGAACATCATTTTGTTGTCAAATGTTAATGCGTTGATTCTTAGCTTGACCTCTTTAATCCTATTAAATTTATTCTGTTGATCTATGAAAAGAAGATGCAGATGGAGGTGGAGGTGTGGAAAGTATGGAGATATGATGGGGGAAGAAGAAGATGAGGACAAATTTGTCTTTTACTTGCTTATGAGGTGTTGTAAGGAAACATGGATGTGCAGAAGAAATTCTCCATTATTTTATTTTATGAATTGTTGAAGAACAGAATTAAGCCCGGGCAAATGATGATTTGCATTTACCAGACGAAATAAAATCACTAATACGATGATAGAGCAATTTTTATTTCACTAGAATCTACCGATAGCGTAAAATTCTATTTTTTTACAGTGTTGCATGATTATACATACATAAATATATATACATATGTATATATATTCCTATTTTTAATTAAATTAATAGTAGTACTGATACATAGTAATTAGACAGTATTTATATATTGTTGTAAACTTGCATTTATGCGTAATATTATTATTTATTTTGTACTAGAATACCTGAGAGAAAATTTATTCAATAATATAAAATAACTCTAAAGTAGAAACTATATTAAATGTGTCTTCTATCAAATTTACCACTAATAATTAGTTTTGTTGTAATGTTGAATGACTGGTTTTGTGCAGAAAATCTGACTAAAAATTGCTATTACGAACTGGAACCTGCGGATTCTTTTTTTTTTTTTTTTTTTTAATTTTTTTGAATTACATTTAATACTGTGCGTAACTTTTAAAATTTTTATTTTATGAGTGTTCTTTAAATTCTTTAAGAAAACTTCTATATAAAGTTATTATCTCACCAAATTTCGGTCGTGTTCAAATTTACCTTGTAAAAAATATAACTAAACTTAACTTAATCAAATTTAGGTAAAAAATGGTTTTACTTTTCTGCTAACTTACATAATTCTACCCTTTCATGACATCTTCTCGGGAGAATATTTAATTAATTTTTTTTATTTAAATTACTTTTTCTTTTAAAACTTAACTCTTAATTTAATAAATTAAAAAAATTGAAATATATGAATATTTAATATAAAATACATCACGAACTCTTTTATATAACATGTTTTTTATATTTTTTAAAATTCAAAATCCCAACATCTATTGCAAATTTAAATTTTGTGACTAGAACATGTGAAATTCATCTCTAAGCTAATGTAGTCAATAGTCTAATTTTATATAAGATACTTTGACACAGTTATCCATTATTAGTAGTTTGATGAGTTCAGAACTGGTTTAGAATATAAGCTAAGAATGCAAACAGTTGTAGGTAAAGACTGGTAGAACTCTCCCATGTCAGACAAAAATGATATAATAAACAAGCCTAGAAGAAAATTCATACATTTGACTCACTTCAGAAAGAACAAAACAAGAATACACTCAAACAATATACTGAGAATAAACAACATCTTGGTCTAGTCAATGGTGACTAGAGTGTTTGCGCGTAATTTTGATCCAGTTATATCAGTGAAAATAAAAATGAAAAAGTTGAATTTTGTTAACCAGCACTTGTTTTTTCTACATGCTGACTTTTCAAAGACAATAATACCATGCAGTCACGGCAAAGACATTGGAACACCAGTGGCGTGCATAATTTTTTTCTTCCTTTTTGGGCAAAAATTGAATTCTACCATTCTTGCATGCTCATATTTTTTTCCATGATTCTTATGCCATGTTTGGTTGGTCGTGTTGGTTCACATGCACATATATCATCCTGTTATCATTTGTACGCAGAATAACGATCCCTGGATCAGAAAGCTCCTTGTGTGTTACCTGAACTATGTATTCTTTCTAAGAATTCAAATCTTGCTGTATTCAGGTAAAAATCAGCTTGTTAGTTCCACTGTTTAACACTTTTTGGTTTAATTATTTTAATTCCTGGCCCTTAATTGAGTAAATTCAATTTCCTTTTTCTTGCTGGATGGACACCAGTAAAAGTTGCTTGTTTTCTTTTGCAACTGTATTCTGTTGGCATCATTTTTATTCGAATGTTTTGCCTGCAAATATGATAATAACATGCTTGTCTGGTTCTCCATAATTCAGTTTTTTCAAAAGATCATACGCTTATATGATGTTACATAAATAATCTTAAACCAGAAACAGTTCCTTTGAAGAGAAATTAGCAGAAGCCAGGAACACGAACATGTTAATTAAGAAATTCAACGAGTTTCCTTAAATCTGGGAGATAAATGGTATTCTGCAAGCGCACTCCGCAGACTGCATTATTGAACCATTACAATTTACAAACGTTATTTTTGCATAGCAGTAGTTGGTTTCTAGAATGAATAGCCTTCGAATTAGAACACTTTTTTTTATCTTTTTCTTATTTCCCTTTTACAACTTTCTATGGCAACCAACTGCTTGATTTTTTTCCCTTCCTTTTCTGTTTCTGTTTGCTGCAGGAGCAAGTTATGGCCACTAGAATCATAGAAGGCTTGGTGAAAACCAGTGAAATATATTCTCTAATCTTGGATATGCTTAGCGGATTCAACGGTTTCAATGACAATGTACAAATGCTCGAGATGAAACTAGAAGAGCTATGCAGCCTGGAACATGACATAAACAAAGAGCTAGAAATCGAAGAGCTAGAGCGTGGAAAGAAAAGGAAGCGAGAAGTTGAAAATTGGTTGCGAAATGTTCAAAGAAAGAAAACTGAAGTGCATGGCATGGTTCAGGAATTGAGAGATTGCGGAATGTTTAGGCATCTAAAGCTAATTGTACAAGTAAGGAAACTAACAGGACAAGTTACAGATCTTGTGGCGCGTGGTAGGTTCCCTGAAGGAATTGTGGGCAGTGCACAGGAATCAAGAGGATATGCATTGTTGACAACAGAATTAGCAGGTGCAATGTTTCAGAAGAATGTTGGTAAGATATGGGACTGGTTGATGAACGATGGTGTGTTGATGATTGGTGTGTATGGCATGGGAGGAGTGGGAAAAACAAGTGTGCTAATGCATATACATAATATGCTTTTAACAGCAGTCACCAACTTTGAAAGTGTGTTTTGGGTGACTATCTCACAGTCATTTAGCATTCACAAATTGCAGCGTGATGTGGCAAAAATAGTCGGGATAGATATTTCAAAAGAAAGTGATGAAAGGAAGAGAGCAGCAAGATTATCATGGGCCTTGATGAGAAGGAAAAGATGTGTTCTTTTTCTAGATGATGTGTGGAATCATTTTCCTCTAGAGAGGGTGGGAATTCCTGTGAGAGCAGATGGGCTAAAACTGGTTTTGACAAGTCGTTCCTTAGATGTGTGTCGAAGGATGAATTGTCAAAACAGTGTCAAAGTGGAGCCTCTTTCTATGGAAGAAGCATGGACCTTATTTGTAGACAACCTTGGACAACAGACAACTCTTTCCCCAGAAGAAAAACAGGTTGCAAGATCTGTTGCAAAGCAATGTGCTGGTTTACCCCTTGCAATTATTACAATGGCAAGGAGCATGAGGGGAGTGGAAGAGATTTCTGAGTGGCGGCACACACTGGAAGAACTAAGAAACACAGAAGCAAAGCAGGAGGAAATGGAAATGGAAGTGCTCCGGGTGTTGAGATTTAGCTATGATCACTTGAATGATAAAATGGTACAACAGTGCTTCTTATGCTGTGCATTGTATCCTGAAGATTTTGAAATAGACAGGGATGTTTTGATAGAGAGTTTTGTTGATGAAGGACTGGTGAATGGAATGACAAGTTTGGAGGCCATGTTTGATGAAGGACACAGCATAGTGAATAAGCTTGAGAACATTTGTCTTCTGGGGAAAGTGGAAAATTATGTAGGTGGAAAGAAATGCATGGGGCTACAAGATGCTAGCAGTCATATAGCTATTAGCATGATGAAAAGGGGATGCCAACATGTGGAACCAATGAATAATGTGGAAGGGTATTATGTGGGAAGTCAATTGGTGAAAATGCATGATTTGGTGAGGGCAATGGCTATTAATGTTATGAAGGTGAACAACAATTTCCTGGTGAAGGCTGGATTGCAATTGACTAAGATTCCTGACGAAGTAGAATGGAGTGAGGACCTAGAGAAGGTTTCCTTGATGTGTAATTGGATACATGAAATTCCAACAGAGATATCACCTAGGTGTCCTAAACTTAGAACCTTGATTTTGAAGCACAATGAATCCTTGACAAGGATCTCTGATTCGTTTTTTGTTCACATGTCTGCTCTTGAAGTTCTTGATTTGTCTTTCACAGATATTGAGGTTTTGCCAAAATCTGTGTCTGACTTGAGTACCCTCACTGCTTTGTTGCTAACATCTTGTAAGCGATTGAAGCACATGCCTTCACTGGCAAAGCTTCAGGCCTTGCTAAGGTTGGACCTATCTTTTACTGCAATCACAGAAATGCCTCAAGGTTTGGAAATGTTAGTAAACCTTAAATGGCTTAATCTCTATGCAAAAGATTTAGTTTCGTCAGGAAAAGAAGTAGCAAAACTGACTAGTCTCCAATTTCTTATTCTCCACTGGTGGTCAAGAAAGATAAAAGTGAAAGTAGAGCATACATCATGCCTCAGAAAGTTGGAAACTTTTGCAGCTAACTTGTACAACATGCACCATTTCAATGCCTATGTGAAAACAATGCACATATATGGACCTAGAAGTTACCTTCTTCAGTTAGACACTGAAGAGTCCCATGGTAACTCTCCGTGGTGTTGTTTTGCTGAGGTTTGCTTTAGGAAGGATGTGATAATTTCAAATTGCAAAATCAGAACAGGAGAAACATCCCTTATGCTCCCTTTAGACATTCAACGCTTGAAGGTTGAAAGATGTCATGAGATTCGGAGCTTATGTGATGTTATGTCATTAAAAAATGCCACCTCTTTAAAGCGCAGTGAGATTGCAGACTGTGATGGACCAGAGTACATGTTTTCTTTATCTTGCTCTTCCTCATGTTGCACCTCTCTTCACAGTTTAGAATCATTGGAACTCTATAGCCTAAAAAATTTGCATGGTCTATGTAAGGAAGGTGAAGTTGCAGCTCAAACCTTTCCACCAGGAAGAGCTTTTACTTGTCTGAAGTACTTTTTCATCTACCATTGTCCACTTATCAAGAAGCTTCTCACACCTAGATTGCTAGCTTATCTACCGAACTTGGAAGAGATAACTGTTCATAACTGCAAGTCAATGGAAGAAATAATCTCAGTTGATGGAATAGATTATGAAAGCTTTGGAGGTAAAAAATCTTTTGTGACTAACAGAGATACTATTATAGTCAGACATTCAAAGTTAGTGTCATTATCATTGAAGCACCTACCAGAACTCAAGAGCATAAGTAGTGGACAAATGGTGTGCGAGTCTCTCCAAAACTTCAGGATCTTTAAATGTCCAAAACTTGCGAGGTTCCCAGAAACTGCTACCCCAGTTCAGATTTTGTATGATTCTTTCTAACTCTGGCCTTACTCTATATTGATATGTATATATTGGAAGTATGATGACTGGGTTGGGTGGGTAACTGAAATGAAATCTAATTGAAAAATTGAAATGTAAATATTGGGAATACGACGAATTGATTGCACTAGCTAATTTCTCAAATCCTTAGAGAAGACTCTTAAGACAACTGTAGAGTCAAGTGATTATACAGAATCATGCCCAATGTTAATGTAAAAGTTTACCATCTTATATTGAGTTTCATGTTATTATGACATTGCATAATTTGGCATCATAGCCATATCTCTGTAAATAAAGTGAAAGTAAATTGTTTTTCTTTCATTGATAAGTCTTTAGCTTAGGGAATAACAGACTTTTCTAAATTTTGCTCAGTCCATCCAAAACATCCTCCTTTGAATTAAAGACAGCAAACAAGGTGAATTAGATTGACTGATCTGATTAGATTTGACCAAAATCGCATGAAAATAACATGAAAACATTATTGGGTTATGTGGATCCTTTACTTGTTTATTTCTTGGTAAAAAGGATCCTTTCTAGTGAGAATGTAAATCCAGATCCTGCAAATAATGACTTATTTGCATTATGCAGATAATATTTCTAGGTCAAGCCACAACAGACATTGCAAACCTAAACCTGAAACCCCTACATGTCTCACCATTTTATAATTCGTTTAAGGTTTTATAATCGGCCTATGACAGTAATTTTGGTCACTTGGTCACAAGCGCGAATCAGAACACAGATCAGGTCGATTCCTCTCTTTAACTTTCCACGATTAGGACATTGATGCCCTATGATTTGCCCTCTATAAAAAATTCACAGATCCATATACCCACATAATAAAAAATGGAAACAAAAGCACATAGAAGCTGAAAATCAGACCTTAATTTTCATTTCATAGGATATCATATATGTACCATTTCATGGACAAAATTTTGTGTGAATCAAAGATAGCATATAACAGGATGACATCAGAAAGGCTACAATGCAGCATAAAATCAAACTTGTAGCACAATGATGAATGGGATCCCAGAGGGTGTGGCATTCACTTTCCACTCTAGAACCTTATAGTATTGGGACCCCAACAACCCAAGTCCAGGACTTTCCTCATGGAGTCCTCCTTGGTCCTATTGACCTTGTTGGCAACAGCAGCAGAAGTTGCAGAGGACAAGCTCTTGGTCTGAGTGAATGATCCGATGTTGCTCTTGGCATGCTGCTGGAGTGATCTCAAGGCATAGTTCCACCTGCACACCCCCAGTTGATCCTTCAAGGCCTCCACTGCCCCAATGCTGGATGCAACAATCCAAGCTCTAGTTGCTGCACTCATGTTAAATGCTATGGCTTTTTGACGAACAATTGGTGTGTGTTTTTTTTATGTGTGGATTGAGTGGTTTGTTTGTTTCTATATATATGTGGGTGATTGAGTGATTTTCAGGAAGGTGGTTAATGCCAAACCACAGGCTTAATTAGGGTGGAAGGAATTGAAGAAAAGTAAAACCAGGGGCTTTGTGCCCACTGCTTTCAGCAGAATCACTTAAAAAAAAAATAAAAATCCACACGTTGTCTTGTCTCCTAAAAGATTCATGGTAGGCGCTGCTTGTCTTAAATAACAATAAAAATATGAAACACGTATTTATAAGTTACTTTACACAACTACGGAAAAGAATGCGTGGTTCTACCTTTTCTTCTGTTGTTTCGAAGAAAGTAGACGACATAACGTCAAAAAAAAAAAAAAAAAAAAAATAAATATATATATATATATATAAATAAATAAATAATTTTTTGACAAATATTTTGTTAATAAAATCGACAAAATTATTAAATAAAATAATATTTTTTATTTTTTTATGAAAATTATAAAAATAAAGTAATAAAATTTTAAAATTTATTTACTAGAAATAATTGTTTGTCATTGTTAAACAAAATTTTTTAAAACTATCATTTTCCATATATATGTCAATCAATATACTTTTAAGTTATTTAGAATGTTTTAAATAATATTTTACATTTTTAAAGTTTTTAATTGAGTTTCTCACATTTATGAATTATTTTCATTTGGAACTTTCCAGCACTTTCATTAAAAGTCTGTAATAATTTAGTATTGATAATCTTGGATCTTACGCCATAATTCTTTTACAGCTATTTCTTCGTTAACTGTAAAATAAAATATGTTGATGATGTAAGTTTTTTATTTTTGTTATAAAAAATATTTATAATTTACTTGTGTGTTAATCTCTGTATTTTAAGTTAAAAGATATTAAACTATTTTTTTAAGAATTGATATCATTATATATTTGTATATTTTGAAATGAAAATAGCAATTTACTCAACATTTCACTTAACAATCTACGGGAATAATATGTCATAAATAAAATAATCGTTGAAATAACCTTTTAGTTTTTATAATATAGAACTGTTTACATTTTCTTTTTCTTTTTCAAAAGTTATATTCTACAGAAAAAATAGTTTTCTTAATACAGAATTGTTTTCATCATTTTTTATTAAAACAATTATTTTATAATTTTCATGTAAATGTCTAAAAATATCATTTCATTATCCGTAAAACCCTTTAAAATGTGAATTTATCTTTATTTTAAAAGAAATAAAACAATCCTTTTGTTTAAAAAAACACAGAAACTCTTTTTCTGAAAACGGATTCTCCGATTCATCTCCAACTCCATTTTCTGTCTTTTGTTGCTCATTTTTCTTTAACTTTTTTAAAATTCGAGACCTTCATATCGTTCCTTTGCAATGAATTCGTCAAATCAATCAATCAGTTTTTCGCGAGTTTGAAGATAGTTTGGGGACTTTTTAAATTATTGGATTGTTTTTTAAGGTGAAAGAAGCTAAATTGTTGTCTTTTGAATTAGTATGTGATCGTTGATTGTGACGATAAAAATTGTGACCGAATGAACAAATTGGTGGATTTAATTGTCTAGAACCGAAATTGGTTGCAATTATGTTTCATTGTGCCTAAGTTGATATTATAAGTGGTATTAGAATTTAATTTGGTGATTGTTAGGTCAATCGAGAGGGGTTCAATGAAGAGATACAACCACTCATGAGATCTAAGTTCAACCACATAATAAATTGACATTGATCTCAACCAAAAGCTTTAAGGTAATGAGTTTATGAGTCTTCATCCTTATATGATACTCTACTTCCTCATTTCTATCTAATGTGAGACTTAGACTTATACTTGAATTTTCAACAATCTCTCCCTCACGGGTTAATCTCTTCCACATTGGTACACTCCTCCTCCAACGGAAGCATCCCCAACTACGAGTATCACTTCTCGTACCGTTGTTCTTCTTAACAGAATACACTTATCTAGAATTCTTACCACGAAGACTTTCGATACAAGGACCATACTGCATTCGTTTGAGTTAATCACCAAAACTAACATTCGACTTTGATACCACTGTGTTAGGTCTATCAAGAGGGGGGGGGGGTTCATCTGATACCGCCAGAGTCCAACTATATAAGGGATTAACACCACTCTCAATCTAAAACCTTAAGGTAATAGGTTTATGGGTCTTTATCTTTATACAATGCTTTACTTTCTCATTTCTATCTAATGTAGGACTTAGATTTACACTTGGATTCCCAATAATGATTTGGATTATGGGCTGGGGTAAATAGTTAATCATGTTTTGGTACAAGTTTTATTTGTGAAAAACTTAAAATTGATTGATGAGTTGTTGAGAATGCCTATGTGAGATTTGAATTGGGTAATATGGCACTGTTTGAGCTAATCAATATGAAACTTATGATCATTGAAATGTTTAAACACTGAGAATTGACTCAAAGAGTGTCAAATTACATAAATCAAACTCAAAATGCGAAGTCTGAGTTTTCTAATATCGTTGGGCACCGTTGCAATGCTGCTAGGTGCCACTTAGGTAGTGGCAACTAACTTTGGGGTGTTGGGCACCACTTTTGGACCATCGGGCGCGCTCAAATCGGTGAGTTCTAGGGGTTCACCCTATTTTTTGTTCTGCGTCATCTTGAGAAAAAAAGAATTCCTGCTTCGTTAACCATTAGATTGAGCTTGAATTTTGACAGTTGATCCTGGACACCTTAATTTTCATTGATGAGATCCTTGATTAGAGGTTTGTAGTTGGTATAATTCTTTTTGCCTTTTTATGTACATAATGAAAATATTGTAATTGAATATGATGAATTAAGCTTATATGAGAATAGATAGATGAGCTATGTACGATTGATGTTGGTATACTAAGATTTGATTTGATATGTTTTGTATAATATGCGATTTTTTCTAAGATAACATATAGAAGATAAGAGAATTTTATAAAAGAATTCCTTTATCTATAATATTATATATATATATATATATATATATATATATATATATATATATATATATATATTGATTTATGGATTCAAGTAAAGTTACGTCACACTCTAATAAAATATTTTATTTTAATAGTATTATAGTATTAAAATGTGATGTTAAATTTTCTATAAAATTATAAAATTTTAAGAATTCGTTATAATCGATCTTTACTAATGTAATCGTGATATATATAACTTAAACACGTATCTCTAAATGAAATATAATTGTATTCTATTTTAATTCATGTAATATTGTATTCATTTTGAATCACTCTCGATAAAAGACATTTGACGACGACTAATAATTAAATTAAAAAAATCACAAAAATTAGGATTAAATTGAACAAAACTAATGAAAATTAAGACTAAATTAAATATAAGTAACGAGATACTGACACATGTCAATGATACTAACTTAACACGTGATAGTGATACTAGTTTGATAGGTGGCACTCATATTGTCCCGTGTCACAATTATGGCTCGTCATATGGACAACATTTTTTAAAATTCAAAAAACAATTATGAAGTGACATGTACCAGTTATTGTTCAATCTCCGTTAATAATTTAAACGACATCTATAAAAATGACCAAATTGACCACAATTAACAAGAATTAGTACAATTTTGAACATTTTAAGAAAAATGAGAACCAAATTGAAGAAAGTTTACGAAAATTGAAACCAATGAAGTATTTAAGCCAATAAAATAATAAGGACAAATTTTACAAAAATCACAAGAAAAATAAAGTTAAGAAAATTTCAAAATTAAATTAAATTTTGAATTTTAAAATACCTTTTTTAGTTTATTTTTATTCTATGAATATGAAATTGTCTCTTGAGTTCACTATAATGCACATATTAATAATATATGTTCTGTAATAGGAGAAGATGCCTTTATGAGATTGCAAGAAGGTAGATGATGATGTGAATGACAGATTAGTGTAGTGTCTATTGGGAAATATTTCTGGGTAAACTACAAAAAAAGTTACACACTTGAACACAAATCCAGAATCCTCTAGCCATAGGGTAGTGGAAAATACAGCTAAACTTTTCTTGGTATCCATTTTAGTAGCTAGGATTGGATGAATTAGGTAAGTAGTTTTTGCAGAGGAAGAAGATTGAAAGTAGATACAGAATGAGGATTGAATCATGCAGATCTAGAATCTGGTGGTAGAGGGACCCCAGCAATTGAATTCCATGACTTTGTTCATTGACTCTTCTTTGCTTCTCTTCATCTTATTGGGAACTGAAGCAGAAGATGCAGCAGAGGACACTTTCGTGGCTTTACCATAGGATCTGATGTTGTTCTTCGCATGTTGCTGCAGTGACCTCAGAGCAAAGTTCCATCTGCAAACACCTAGTTGATCTTTCAAGGCTTCCACTGCTCCAATGCTTGAAGCCACCACCCATGCTTTTGTTGATGCACTCATGCTGATTCTTAATTGGAATCAGACACAACCTCAAAAATTGCTTTGCTTTGCTTTGCTTTTGTTTCGTTGAACCTCGTATGAGAAGAGAAGGATCCTTAAATATGTCTATGAAACCACTGGTGAAACCCAAAACAAGGTGCGCTCCAAGTGTTTCGCACCAAGTCTTGGAAACTTGGTAAGTGTGAATTTTGGGATACTAAATTTTGTACTGTAGTGAATTCACCCTAGGATTCTTCATACCAACCATTGCTTTTTTTCTATTATTTACTAATGACTTTCTTATGTTATTTTTTTACGGTTAATAATAGTTTCGACATTTGGTATTTACTTTATTTCCATGTGAAAAATTATGTAATAATTTCATTCCATTTTTATGTGAGAAATAATGAGTTTAGATTGAATTTGGATTTTTTACTGATTTATTGGATATTATTTTTCTATTATGTTTTTATAATGTATTGATTAATACTAATTTTAATATTTTAAAATATATTTAAAATATCAGTACAATATAATTTTAATATTTTATATAAGATAACAAAAAAAATTACTGTTAGGTATGAAAGTTTTCTGTTTGTTTGTATAGAGAAAGTTTTAACGAGAAGGTAAAGTTCACTTTTGCAATTTATGCAAATTGGAAACTAGATTCAATTATAGATTTATTTATTATTTAGTTCCAGTTCATATTTAAAATAATCCAATTTTAGTCCAACACTCTATTTTTTATTTTTATATTTTAGTTAGTTAACTTGGTTTTTAATATTTAGTATTTAAATGAACATGTTAAAAACTTCCATTGAAACAAAATAAAAGGAATAAAACGTAGTAGAAAAACAAAAATAAAAAGAATATTACAATTTAGTTGGAAAATAATATTGCTTTCTAAATAAGAGGAAGAATATACTATAATTATTCTTTCTGGTTTTTTGAGTGCAGCCAAGCCTTAAGCTCAAAATCCGGATGTTACCGTTTCGCTTGTATTTGAGCTGAAAACCTTTGGCAGAGTCAAAAATGGAGGAAATCAGAAAACAAGAAAACAGGGAAAATGAAAAAAAACAAAGGACCAATTAAAAAACTCAAATTTCTGAGTTTTTCTTACCAATTAATCATTTAACGTATAAGAACTTAAATAAAATTTTCAAAAAATAACAATGTAATATTTGGATCTTCAAATTTAGGAACAAAACTTATCTTTTAATACCGCAAGTATATCAACTTCTGTTAATTTAACTGGTAAATAGACCTTTTTAAATAGGAATTAAGTTTAAGTCTTGTAGATAAAAAATAAATAGTGATAAATTTTTATTCTTTTAAAAATTTTCACAAACTCACCCAATGATTATTAATTGTGATTTCTAATTACATATCTCTTTTAAAATAATAAAATTGACCCATATTTGGAAAAGTTAATCAAGGTCAAAACAAAATACCCACTTGACCTCTTAGTGACGGATCTAGAAAATTTGGTAT
>Ga0214545_1000627_pt1 | contig 58594 bp, 45 predicted proteins | sample CNSS4metaG_FD_160064 | JGI IMG/M metagenome (GOLD analysis project Ga0214545, IMG submission 160064) | Root nodule microbial communities from cowpea collected in UCLA plant growth center, Los Angeles, California, USA - CNSS4 | ecosystem: Host-associated > Plants > Roots > Nodule | place: USA... | reverse complement strand
ACCGATGGATAAGAGAACTGAGCTGGCCTAAAGCTTGGGCGCTCTACGTACGATGTAGACTCCATCAGATACATATCGATTTCTTTCTGATGGATCAAGAAGAGTTGTCTTCTCAATAGATAGAAAAAGGAGATTTCTCCTTATTCTTGATGGATTCCCTCTATTTCATAGATACTCTTTCGATCTATCAGAACGGATCAGGCTATCTATCAATCGATTTAAAAATAGCACGTTCATCTCGCTCGTTCATTTCCGCCACGCTAACCCACAATAATAAGAAGCAGCTAGAAGCGCTTCTAGCCCTTGAATTCTTATTCACGAATGAATTGGGAAAGCCAACGCTTTCGGGAAGAACATAGAATAGTAGAGGATCCAGCATGCAAAACACGGCGATCATTAGAAATTCACGAATTAGAGATGCTGTAATATACTCTTTCCCATAACTTCTCATACCAGACCAACCCACTAAAATACAAATAGGGATCAGAAATGTGGTCAATATTACGAAGAAAAAAGAGAGATCGTCTATACCCAAATTCAAATTGATGTTTTCATAAGGAAGCCATCGAAGGTTTTCCACAAATTGAGATTTGGCCGTAGAAGGATCGAATTATATCCGAGGAATAGGGGAATACAAAAAAGTAATAAGAGATTTGCATTTGTCTTTGGCCATAGTTGTTGTCCATTAATGGGTGAAATATGAGGCCCATAACAAGCTTCATATGCCTCTCTTTTATAAAATCAATCTTCAGGCTGTTCTAACTTGTAGTTAATAGCAACAATGGCACGTCTACATGGAATGCCTACTAAGTTCTAAAAATAGCAAGAACACCTATGATTTGTAAGGTCAACGACCAACTTCTCCATAGTAAATCCTTGAGTGACTTCAAAAATGCCATCACCACTCTAAACAGTAATCTAATTGCCACTCTTTTCACCTATATGCAACTAACCACTCATATGCAACAAGATTCACCTACTTCAAGTCTTCCATTTTAGCTTTCCAACCTTGGTAATACGTTGCTTTGGCATCCCCCATCATGAGGTTTCTAATCAAGACACTCCTCCAAAATTCTTCTTGTAGTTGTTGTACAAGTGTCTTAGACAAAATCTATGTTCCACCCTATGTAGGATTTCGTCAAACACTTGCATTAGCCTCTGCAAATAATTACAAAACAGCAAAAAAATGATTCAGATACAGATACAATGTGCCTAAATAAACAGATACAAATTTAAAATTTACCTTATGTTGATAAGAAATAAACACCCAGCGATTAGATTGTACATCCCCAATGTCATCCAACAAGAGACTAAGAAATCATCTCAAGGTCTCCTTACACTCATTTTCCACCACTACAAAGGCAAGTGGGAAATACTGGTCATTTGGGTCCCTCTCAACAACTACTAACAATTGCCCTCCATAACTATTTTTCAGGTGACAACCATTAACACCTATAAATGGTCTACAACCATTAATGAAACCTTTCTAGCACCCCTCTAGACACATGTAAAAAGCCCCAAAACGTGGTTGTAGGGTGGGTTGGGGAGGATTAATTTTAATCTTGCATGTTGTACCAGCAGACACTCTTTTCAACTTTGCAACATAGTCATGCAACAAGCTATATTGCTTCTCCCCATCCCCTTCTACAATGTCCATGGCAATTTGTTTTCCTTTCACAACCCTCCACCTACTAATCCCAACATTGTATGTCTTCTTTATGTCATCTATAATTTCATTTGCAGTCATTTTGCCAACATTTTTGTACTTGTCAGCGATAATTTTTGAAATCCAATCCTTGTTTGCATTCCTATTCGTAAATACCCTCCCACAACTATGTGAATCAACCAATGTTTTCACTCGAAATGTGTGACTGCCTCCAACTTTACTACATAGAATAAAAAAATCACATTTCTTCTTACGAATAGCCCTAACTCTAATGTCATCATTTTTAAGAAAAATTACCTCTCTCCCATTCAATACTGAGTATTCCTTGAGAGCTTGTTTAAACTCTTTAAAGGAACAAAACTCCATTCCTAAGCAGAATTTGAAGTCTCTTCCCATATCGTCAGCTTTAAACATTAGGTTCTTCTACACATCCTCCCCTTCACACTCCAGATCACTTTCTAATTCATTTGTACTATGTATTGCATCCATCTCATGATTTCCACCAAATTGGGGTGTTTCAAAACCACCAGCACTTGCACTAGCTGAAGGCTTCATTTTTCTCCTATTCATTCTCATATTAGACCACCTTTGAAGAACATCTCTTATGTTCCTGTGTGATGTATCATTGCATCCAAAACCATCATCATTGTCTCTATGAAGTTCTTCTTCACTTTCATCCAACACTTCATATCCACTTTCAACTGCACTATCATCACCACTTTGGACATCCACACCTGCAACCACATTTACATCACCCACAACAATAGCATTTAACCCAGCCTGTCCGTGAGCATCCTCATTAACAACTTCATCATGATCCCGAGCTTGAACATCAACATCCCCAGTTACATCAATCCCATCCTCAGGTTCATTAACCATGTCACTATTAACATCACCAACATGAACCTTCTGACCAACCATCTCATTAACACCAATAGCTCCCTCCTGACCACCACCACCCTTTGTACCACTCTGTGTCCATTCAATAAACTCAATTGGTTCAGCAATACTAACCACATGTTCTACATAAATTTGGACCTCTTATTTTCTACTTTTAGCATAGTCAGACAATTCAAGTGCATCTTTTATCTGTTACCAGAGGCCTCTAATCTCTGTTCATCTTACCTCTTTTAGGCTTCAATCACACTTTCACCATTCCGTCATATTTAAATTCCTCCTTTAAGATGGACAATGCCTTAAAATATGACCACCTATCAGCATTCACTCCATGGACCACATGTTCTTCCCCTCCCTGGTATCTTAGAAACCTTCCTTTAAAGGATTCAAATTTTCCTATTGGTAAAACGCAATCGAAAAACCCATCTCTGAAAAACCAACAAAGGTACACTTTAGTTAGCCCAAATATTGACACCAACTCAAGCAATTGATCACCCCAACAATTCATACAAACCATTCAAAGCATAAATGGAAGAAATAGAAACCCTAAATGCATGAAATAAAACCATAATGGCAGTGAACACAAACCATTGTGAAAACAAACACACAAACCCTAAATCAACTGAACGAACTAAACTAAACGCCTCTTTCAAATCAAAAAATCCATACCTTCGTTTTTGTTCTTCACCAAAGGGATACAACTTTATCGAACAAAATGACCTTCGTCTGCAAGGTTTTCCACTTCTATTAAATAACGCAATTCAAACCAGCTTTCTCTACAACCTACAAACCTTTATCGAAACAATTTATTTGTTGCGCGCGATGATGAATGTTCTCCCTAACGATGGTGGTCACGATTCATTCTTCCAGTGGTGGTCTTTGAATTCACACAGGTAAAAAACAAACGTAGGTTAAAAACGCAAAACACACGTTTTGATATTTCATTTAAGTAAAATAATAATAACACGTGTCAAACATATCTTAAAATATGTGTCAAAATCTCTCCTGTTGAGGTGGAACATCGTTTGCCACGTTTTTAAACACAGTCCAAACTAAGGGACCAATACTAGTGATTTCGAAAGTATGAGGACCAAACAGTGACAAAGTTTTGATGAGGGACCATTTGCAATTTTTTATGAAACTTGAGGGACCAAATACGTATTTTTTCCATATATTTTTAGTGGATAATAACAGGTTTGCTCAACACCTCTGATCTTATTGTTTAAGCCAAAGCAACATCTCTAATGATTGAATTATTTAGGGATGTCTGTTTAAATCAAACTTTTGTCTCTCATATTTTAAGTTTGTGACATTGACCTAATAATCTTACTTGATTATGATCTTCTTCAATTCCTCAATGTTTAGATTTTCTATGTTAAGGAGTTGGAGAGTTCTTTGCAAGATCTCATAGTGCTTACCTCTCAAACATAATTCTTTATAAGAATTAAAAAGCCATGTTGAGGAAAAGAAAATATAGTCGTCAGAAGGAAAACAAGGTCTTTTACCTTTTGTTGGACAATGATTCTATTCTCATTATTATTATAATTTTTTTTTTTCATTTTTCTTATTATAATCATTGAAACATTATATGTTTTAAGAAATTATTTTTATTAAAATAACTTTAATTTCATGAATTTAAATAAAAATATAATATTAAATCAACTTCTAAATAATTTTTCAATAATTAATATATTTCTCTGGCAAAAAAGTACTCATGTAAAATTCATTAACAAATAATGGTATCTAAGGGTTAATCTTATGATTATCTATTAAAAATATTTATTCAATATCTATTATGAATTTTATCCGGGGTACGAATTTTATTTTATCATCATCAACTCATACACCTAGTTTTTATTTTATTTATTTATCTTAAACATGATTTTCTTAAGAAATCTCAACTACATGCTAACACATTTTGTGTGTTTTTACCTGGTCAAACAAGTCTGGTTAATAGCCAAGCTCCTTAATTGGGCTCATTCGATCTTATTCTAAAAGTAAGGACCACATCCATAATTTTTTGACTTCACATTATCATTTATTCCATTAAATGATGATTGTTGGATCATATTTACTTGTATTAGAATTTGCACACATTTGTTCAAAAGTATGTATTTATTCCAGTTTAAATGTGATAATAATTGTGATAAAGTTTTTCTATATATTTTTTGAGCAAGATATTGTTAATATTTGTATCATAAAATTCTTAATCACTCTTCAACCAAGTGAGACTCTATTGGGTAAATAAGGATCAAACCTATCACTACACAATCTCTGACCTCAATTTGAGCCTGTTAGAATGTATCAGGTAAGTTGAGATTGAACGTACTACGACACAGTTCCTTCATCATCAAATGAGTTAGGATGCATTAGGTAGATGATCATGGTAGTAACTTGCAATAAACAATAAAGATATTTGTAAATATTTATAAATATTCACACACATAATAAAATTTCATAGATATTATGTTACGACTAATATAACACAGAATTTTTTTTTTATACAGCATAAATAGAGAAGGTGCGGCAACCTTTTCGTCCTACTCAAAAAGTTTACAAAAGCACACGAAGAAGTTAAAGCAAATGGTTACCTCGAAAATAACCTATAAGCAAATCAGAACCTCCAAAAGGTTGAAGCAAATGGCCCGAATCATAGTTTCTATCTTATTGATGTTTGTTTCATATTTTTTCAATGACATATTTATATTACAAATTGTAACTACAAAAAGGTAGTAGTAGGAGCACTAAAGCTGGAAGCAATAAAAGGGATCCGTTCGTTTGATGCACACGCAATTGCAAAAAGTTAGGAGCACTATATCGCATCATTTTCCTTTCCTTTGTGGCACAGGGAATTGCCACATCGTTGGGCAACTTGGAGGAGCACACTGAAAACAACCTTAATTTGAATAATTGAGTGATAATTTACTCCACGTATAAGTGGAATGATAATGCAAAGAAAAGGGTAAAAAGAAAAGATAGAGGAATGAGTTGCATGTTCCGTGGGAGTGTGTGTTGCATCACTGTCGATGCTGTCTGATATGCTTATTTGGCAACCTTGTCGCTTTCGCTGAGGTGACGTCCTCTCTTCCCCACCTCCACCTACCTTCCCTCATCCATCCACACACTCGCATCAACCACTAATCATTATTTTAATTAACCAAATTCCATTCACCAAACTCCACTCACCCCATCGTTTTTCCCTTCATCCCTAATTAAAAACAAAAAAAAAAGCTTATTTCTTCTTCTTTAAAGCACCGTCCTCGTGTGATCCCGGTCAAGTGAGTCATTCAGTTGTTCAGTGGGTGATAGTGGTGGTGGCGGCGGTGGCATACACTCGAAACAACTGGCATTATTGCTGTATGTCAGTGGGGTATTACACTGGAATTTACTACACTGAGCTCGCTAACCCTCTCCAATGGCCACAGCTCAGGAAAAAACGACGCCATGTTGCGCCACCACCGGGGCTAACAAACCGTCTTCTTCTGCGTCGCCCCAATCACAACAACAACCTTCACAACAGGAACAACAACAACGGTCCTCCGTTGCCACCTTCATTCCCGCGATCGATTCTCCTCCAAAACCGGCGTCTGCCAAAGGTCTTTCTTTTTTCTTTTTAAGTCAATTTCGTTTTTATTTGTTTAAAACTGGATATTATTATTATTTTTTACTTGATCTCGTCTCCGTCTCCTTGGTTGCTGATAGAATGATACCAATAAACAAGTTAGTGTTGTCAAAGTGTTTTTCTTTTTTGGGTCAATTTATTTCTTTGACTTCAAGTTATAAAGCACACTTTACTTGCTCCTTTACTTGCTCGCATATGCATGATTGATCATGCTCTCTTTCTCGGCAGTATTATATTGAGTTCGTTTTTTTTCCTCTGTTCGAACTATCCGATTCCAAACTTCATTTCATTTTGACCGTCATTTTCTCCTTATACTCTCATTTTCGAAACAGAGTAACATGCATACTCCTTTCTTACGGCTTCCACCACTTACGACATGGTAAACACTGCGTGCATCAATTGTACTAGGTCTTCATGTTTTCTCTTTTTCTTTCTTCTTCTTTTTGCATCAATTTCATTCTCGGTGGAAGTTTCAACTTGTCATGCAGGAGAACTTGAATGAAGTGTCATGTTTCTTTTAATTGCATAAAGAAAGAGAACCTTATCTTTTTCCTCTCTAAATATCAACATGTATTAATTTGGAGAGTGATGGACGACTTCTTCTGGGGCGATCTGTAGTTTATGCAGTCCTTAATGTGCCTCGTTAAGTGAGGACTTATCTAGCCTAAGTCCTATCTTTAATATGTGTTTTTTAAGTTCAAAATTTAGATATCGTTCTTAGTTGTTTTAGGTTTTAAGTTCATTTCGGTTACCTTCTTAGTAAAAGTTTGCATTAAATGTGAGCCTAAGTTATTGAAGTGAGATCTCTAATTTTGATTCCAGAATAGTACTAAAAGTACTTTAGAAATTACATCTAAGTTTTGTCCCTTCTTAAATTCCCCCAATTTCAATAAGGATAGAGTTACCCTTTTAGCTTCTCTGTGGTGCATTGCTCATGGATGCTTCAACTTTGTTGCTCTCTCAGGTTTTCAGGGAGATTAGGAGCCTTATGTATTGGGTCTTATGCTCAGCTTTTCCATTTTTGTTGCTCTTGGTCTTTTGTGTTTTTCTTTATCGTCTCCCTAGTTTATCTCTTCATCTCTGATGAAATTTCTTCTTATGTCCAAAGTTGAAGAAATGTTCTTTTTGACGTAGGTATCACAGTCATGGTGAGAGCTCAAACCAGTCATCCTTTGGATCCACTATCTGCTGCTGAAATATCAGTAGCTGTAGCAACCGTTCGAGCAGCTGGGGCAACACCTGAGGTACATAACTTCTTCCCTCCTTGGTATACATTTTGCGTGGTTTACTACCGATTTATGGAACAACCGTGCTAAGCTATAACCTCTTTATGCTACTGTCTGCATGTTGATGAAGTTATTTGATTATCTTGTTAGGTGAGGGATGGCATGCGCTTTATTGAAGTAGACCTGGTAGAACCCGAAAAGCAAGTAGTTGCATTAGCAGATGCATATTTCTTCCCTCCTTTCCAACCATCACTGCTCCCCAGGACAAAAGGGGGACCTGTGATTCCTACTAAACTTCCTCCAAGGAAAGCAAGGCTAGTTGTTTACAATAAAAAGTCAAATGAGACAAGCATATGGATTGTTGAACTTAGAGAAGTTCATGCAGCAACTCGAGGTGGACACCATAGGGGCAAAGTTGTTTCATCTACAGTTGTTCCGGATGTTCAGCCTCCAATGGTGAATACAAACTTACTCCAAATTTTATTCTTCCTTAAAATGGTGATGCTTATTAGGTTTTTTGGAGTCCTCCTTATGCCCAGCTAATTAATTATTAAACTATTTACCTTTTCTTTTCCAATTTTTCTATGTTGAAGTTTATTACTTCTTTTCCGATTTTGCTAACTGGTCAATAAAAATCCTATTTACCAATTTATGATAACTGCTGCAACTGTTACATTGAGATTCGAGTTGTTACTTTCAATTATTTTCAAATCAAAATTGTTTGTGTTGTTCTCTCTGTCCCATAGGATGCTGTGGAGTATGCTGAGTGTGAAGCTATTGTGAAGGAGTTTCCACCATTTCGTGAAGCAATGAAGAAGAGAGGCATCGAGGATATGGATCTCGTGATGGTGGATCCCTGGTTAGTGACTGCTTTATGATGATTTTATAGACTAATACGGTAATTCATTTAAGCTATGCTTTGTTCTGTCTAATTCTTGTGCTGTTGACACTTTTAGGTGTGCTGGATACCACAGCGAAGCTGATGCTCCTAGCCGAAGACTTGCTAAACCACTAATCTTTTGTAGAACTGAAAGCGACTGCCCCATGGAGAATGGCTATGCCCGTCCAGTTGAGGGAATTCATGTACTTGTTGACATTCAAAATATGGTTATTCTTGAATTTGAAGACCGTAAACTTGTTCCCCTTCCACCTGCTGATCCACTAAGAAATTATACTTCTGGTGAAACCCGGGGAGGAGTTGACCGAAGTGATGTGAAACCCTTACAGATTATTCAGCCAGAAGGTCCAAGTTTTCGTGTTAATGGACACTTCATTGAATGGCAGAAGGTGGTTGTCTATCTGAAGCATATTTTCCAAAACCGCATTATCATACATATTGAGAATTGCTAAAACTGATGGACCATTTTTGCAGTGGAATTTTCGTATTGGATTCACTCCTAGGGAAGGTTTGGTTATTCATTCAGTAGCCTATATTGATGGAAGTCGAGGACGAAGACCAGTGGCCCACAGATTGAGCTTTGTTGAGATGGTGGTCCCGTATGGAGATCCTAATGATCCTCACTATAGGAAAAATGCTTTTGATGCTGGGGAAGATGGCCTGGGTAAAAATGCTCATTCTCTCAAGAAGGTCAGGACATTTGCTTATATTCCAATTAATTTTTTCTTCATTTTATCTTCCTTTCTCAATTTAGATGAAATTAAACTGGTTATGCATAATATCATCATTTCAGGGTTGTGATTGTTTAGGCTATATCAAATACTTTGATGCACACTTCACTAACTTCTATGGAGGTGTTGAAACTATCGAGAACTGTGTTTGCTTGCATGAGGAAGATCATGGTATTTTATGGAAGCATCAAGATTGGAGAACAGGTCTGGCTGAAGTTCGAAGGTCTAGAAGGCTGACAGTGTCTTTCATATGCACCGTGGCTAACTATGAGTATGGATTTTTCTGGCACTTTTATCAGGCAAGTTAGATTTCTATCTTGCATATACCTGTCAGTCTGTTGAATGATATTGGTGGAACCATCTATGATATTTGAGGCCTACTGATATATAGTTACTTTCCTTTAATAAATACAAGTATCTCAGGTAGTAAGTTTGTGTATAATAGAGAATACTATCAGGGATTCAAGAGGACGGTCGTGTTATGTTACCCTAAATCAGAACGGAGTTAGATCTGTAGCACCGCTTTCATCGTTATGTTATATTGCAGCGAGATATTCCCTTTACTGTTTTAAATTGCATACATATTATATCTATGTCTAAGCTTCAAATATTCTAGTTTGCGGTCTGTAATTTTTTTTTCTTGCAGGATGGGAAAATAGAAGCAGAGGTCAAGCTCACAGGAATTCTCAGCTTAGGAGCATTACAACCAGGTGAAACACGAAAGTATGGCACAACTATTGCACCTGGACTATATGCGCCTGTCCACCAACATTTTTTTGTTGCCCGTATGGACATGGCAGTAGATTGCAAACCTGGCGAAGCATTTAATCAGGTTAGCATGCAATTTCATTTTTAAGTAGGAAAGGTCTTTAGTGCAAAACGCAAACTTTTCTCTTACCCCACCTGGCCCAAATCTTAACTTGTAATAGTAAAAATATCAAATAGAATGTCATAAATCAGGTGTCTTCGCTTTCTATAGCAGGACAATGAGCTGTGTAGAACTATTCATGTATCAAAAGAATACCACATATGAACGGTGCTGTGCTCAGTAATTTCTATTTTCATTAGGTCCTTTTTATAGCAAACTACTGATCTAAATCTTTTAACATTGTTAACATTGCTACCGTGGCTTATGAGGTTTCTGTTCTTTTATCTGTTGAATTTTCATGTTGAACTCCTGATTTTATGACTCAGTAGTTTATTCTACAGTTCCTTTCTGATATTTATGTTTTTTCTCTTCCATCGTATAGCTAGATTTCATTAAGTATAAGCTTATATCTACCCTCTCTGCCCAGGTTGTTGAGATGAATGTCAAAGTTGAAGAACCAGGAGACAATAATATTCATAACAATGCATTTTATGCTGAGGAAAAACTGCTTAAATCAGAATTGGAAGCAATGCGTGACTGTGATCCTTTAACCGCTCGTCACTGGATTGTAAGTTCTTTCTTATTTTTAACCCCCTCCTCCAGGAAAAAAAAAAAATTGGATATTGAATTTTTCCCTGGGTGAATATTTCTGCTGTCACTGTCCACTTTAGATGTTTTAGCAGGGACAATCTAAAATTTTCAAATCTGGCTGCTGTTTTAAGCTGCTTCTGCTCTGTAAGTTGTGAAGGATATTTCACAGTACTATTTATGCCTACATATATGTTAAATTTATTCACATCAATTGAAAAAAATGTTATAGTTATTGTGTGTGTGTGAGAGAGAGAGAAATTGCATGATTCAGGTCGTCATTGATTTAAGATTGCCACACTACTAGTATTGTGGCCCCCGTATTGAGAAACTATAAATTGTAGAAATTGTTTTTTTACAGATTCCAGGATGCTTATAGTTTTTGAAAATCGTGAAACGCAGGAATGCGTTTGTTATCTATCTTGCCAGTTTTTCTCCCTACTTTTTCTGTATTCCAAATTTCCTAGGGCATATATTTCCTACCGGCATATTCACTGTGGCAGTAGTTATATTTTAAAATGTTGGGATTATTTGGTAGTTTGAACAAACTCTATATCTTACGTAATAATGCACATTTTAGGTTAGGAACACAAGGACCGTAAACCGAACTGGGCATCTAACTGGTTACAAGCTAGTACCTGGCTCAAATTGTTTACCTTTAGCTGGCTCAGAGGCCAAGTTTTTGAGAAGAGCAGCTTTCCTGAAACACAACCTTTGGGTTACTCCTTATGCACGCGATGAAATGCATCCTGGCGGAGAGTTCCCTAATCAAAATCCACGCGTTGGAGAGGGTTTGGCTACTTGGGTTAAGCAAAACCGATCGCTGGAGGAAGCTGATATAGTTCTTTGGTTAGTTCACTCCATTCTTCTAGCTAGATGATAACTTCTACTTCCACAGTTTAATATAAAAATATACAAATTTTATCAACTATATTTCAATTTTTTTAACCAAGATGAAATAGTTTTATTCATTTGACTTTAATCTGTTAGTTTGATATGAGTATGGTAAAAAACAGTGTGTAGTGTACTGTTGTATTATACTTGCTATGATGCTACTCCTCCAATACCCTTTTCCATTGCAAACTTGAATATGCAGCAGTGCTTATAATTAGTAGCTGAGTTGCCATGAATAACTGATAATTGTCCTATACTTGAAGTTCTGATGTCATGGTTATTTATTTTTTGCACTTGTCACCTTATTTGACGGAATATTTCAGGTACGTATTTGGAGTGACACACATTCCTCGATTGGAAGACTGGCCTGTTATGCCCGTGGAACGCATTGGTTTTATGCTTATGGTATGCTATTCATCCTCTCTGAATTTTAAATGAGATTCATCCTGAAATGAAACACTTTTCACTCAAATATACAAGAATAGAAAAATATAAGCAACGCACTCTATCAAATCCTCTCTGTTATTGGTTAAATTCATTAAAAATGGGTCTCATTTTTTCATTCAACGAGTCTCTCCTGGTACTATACTTTTTAATAAATTTTAACCAATAGAAAACTATGGTTAGAAAGAATGTTTTTAGCACTTTGTTCCACCAAATGTTGAAACACATTTTTACATGAAATCACAAGTGATACTAGTTTTTTGATCGTGCATTTTATGATGCAGCCGCATGGTTTCTTCAATTGCTCGCCAGCAATAGATGTTCCACCAAACCCAGGTGATTTGGATGATAAGGAGAACAATGGCTTGCCTGCCAAGCCTATTCAAAATGGGCTAATTGCCAAGCTTTGAAAGGATTGAAAATCTAGACAATCGGGCTCTGTCTCTGTACGTTATGTTCAAATAAATCAATGTTAAATACTACTGTTTGTACTGGTGTGGTGTTCAACCTGGCTGGATATTTAAGAACAGGCTATTATTGTATGTATAATTAACATGTATGTTTATTGTTGCATGGTAGATGCAAGGTAGCTTTATGTCATTTGATTTTATGAAGAATCTATGGGTGAAGGTGAGTAATTGTGCTAAGTAATAAATGAAATTGGATAATAGTATCGGAAAATGTTTTCATACATGTCTAAAATAGTGATCTACCCTTCACACACATCAAGAGAGGAGATAATATAAGTTTATTGGAGATATGATCTAATAAAAGGATATGGTTCACAAAGAACACAATAATAACAATGAATGAGAGTAATTGTATTATAATATCAAATATCTCTATGATGCAATGTATATAGCATGTAGTGTACCCGAAAGAGTAAATAGGTTTCTATAAATACAACCTAGCTAGGGATAATAGAAAACTATTAAGATAGTTAAGAGTAAATATCATTTAATATATATGTGGTAAATGATCTAATTAGACTTAACATTCTAGATGATGTTATCTAATAAACGATGTTTTGTGCTTTTCATCCGTGCTTTTCATCATAAGATAATAATCTTAGAGATAATACATCTATGGTAGTTAAAAACGAGATCTTATTCAAGATGGGAAAGGAAAATAGAAATCGTAAATAAAAAAATCGTAACACGAATCGTAAGATCCTAAAAATTTATAAGTAAATTTCATAATACATGAAATAAAAAAGTACATCACTAGATGCCAACATCCTCTGTATATATAGGAGTTGTAACAAAATAATGATTCATCTAAACCAAATAGTCTTCTAAGTTAAATTCACAATCTTCAGCTCCATCATTTCCATCTCCTTCATCATTCAAATCAGTCATATCTAAGTCTTGACTATGTAAAGTTTCATCTTCCACAACTTCAACTGGAATCAAGTTCTCATCTAAATCCAATGTTTCATTTTGTTCATGCTTATCTTCCTTAATCCATTCTTCATCAAATGAATAATCATCAATGTTAATTTGAGCTGGTTTTCTTGTTTTTTTTTTCTTGGCTAATTTTGAGTTGGTCATAACAAAAACAACATCATTCATTGTGCTTTGCTTTAGCCTATTTCTTCTCTTTATGTGGACCTAAACAAATGCAAAGACAAATATGATAAGCAAGCACTACTAGTAATTTATTATAGAGTAATATTCTAACATTAAATTACTATCTCAAAGGAACTCCAATTACACTCACATCCAGAGGAACTACATGTCAAGCTTAATACATGAATCACAAATTTTTGTAGTTCAAGATACTTATCACCATAAGACTCCCACCAATCTGCTGGAGTCTTTAAACTAATTGACCTAGCCAAGGGACAACCAAAACATTTTTCTCGTTTTCTAAAATATTAATTTGAACATCAATGAGAGTTTTTTCATCCTCATCCTCTACCATCCTAGTTATACATTCCACCAAACCTTGTTTCACTTCTAAATATACTTTAAATCCAGGACGATAATGCATTTGACAGTTAAGAAAATAGCCTATAGCATGCAAGGGCCTATGGAGTTGTTTGTCCCACCTTTCATCAATGATGTTCAACAAAGACAAATAACTAACCAAAATACATTACATTGAGTTAGTTTTTACTTTCCATTAACAGAAAAATATAGATAGTTAGATGACTAATACATTTTTTTGACAGCATTGAGAGCCTTTTGAATCTTCTCCTTTGCTTGATCCATTGCTTCATAAATGAATTTTATGGTTGGCTTTTGATCCAAATCAACCAATCGAAGCATTTTAATTAAAGGCAATGCACCCTTCAAACAAGTTATTATATTCTTCAAAAACTCCTTATCTAAAACAACATCTTCAGCAATTTTACCATCAGTGGTCTTAGGAAACTTACTAAACTTCCATTCATTGCTAGTAAACATTCTAATCAAAGCTCATTTATTCTCATATAGGCATCCTAACATCAAGTACGATGTAGTGAAACAAGTAACACCCAACCTCACCAAATCCCTTTTTTTTGTGAAATGTTGTAATAGAGATTTTAGAGAAGATCTTGAATAGATAAAGGTAGTCATTTTTTTACCCTTTGGAATTGTCTCCTCGTGAATTGGGATCTTCTTTTCATAATCTTCCAACATTAAGTCGACACAATGTGCAACACACAGTGTCCAAAATAGCCTTTTTCTCTTTGTCATCAACAAATGGCCAACAACTTTATAGTTTTCTACATTATCGGTGACAACTTGAATGACATTTTCTTCTCCTACCTCTTCAACAATGTTATCCATCATATCAAAAACTTTCTCAGCTGTTTTAGATATTGCAGAGGCATCTATGGACTTCAAAAACACAGTTCCCTTTGGGATGTTCACCAAGAAGTTTATTATTGTCCTTCTTTTCTTATCAGTCCAACCATCGGTCATAATAGTACACCTTTTTTTTTCGTTCATCCTTATGTTCTTATAAAACAAGGGATGTATTTTTAACTTACTCCTTTAAATATTTAACTTTGATCTCATGATAAGATGAATGCTTAAATCCAAGACCATGCCTTGAAACCAAATCAAGCATAGCAATGAATTCTTCACTTTTTGCCACATTGAAAGGTATAACATTGTTACAGAAGAATCTAGCAATTGCTTGACAATCTTCCTCTCTCATACATTTCTTAAACATGTTATTGATGGTAGTTTGTGTACTAACTACTCTCTTCTTTAAAATATTTGTAGGACTTGAAGCTTCACTATTTTTCTTTTCTCACTAGCTTATATTGTTTCCTCCTCCATATTCAACCTTGATTTCTTGTTTAAACTTTGTTGCAAACCAACAACAATTTCCCACATTTATTTCTCCACTTCATCAATAACATCCTTGCAAGCACCAACATCTTTTTGAGTACTAGCCAAGTGATGCTTCAATCGATAAACTCCCCATGTTACTACCTTCTGACAGTATTTGCATTGTCGCTTTCTAGTATCCCCACTAACAGAATTACAATGTTTCCATGCTATATCACTCCTATTTCCTAGGACATTTTTTGGAGCAACAAGCATAGAAGATTTTGAAGTCATTTTAATAAAGCAAAGTGGATAACAATTTGGATGTCGTGAACATTGTAGGTTGACAAATTGATGTGGTGATGGTGTGAAAGAAACAAAGGGAATGGATGTTTGGGTACATGTACACTAAGTGAGGAAAAAAAATAGAGAGAGTAGAGGGAACTGTGCAGTACAATTGTTTGTGTCATGTGTGTCGTGGTTGTTCTATTATTTATATAAAAGAGGGAGTAGCTTTTTTAATCTTAACAAAAGGAGGGAATTAGTAGTTTTTAATTGTAAACAATGGCGACAAAGAGGGAATTAGTAGTTTTTTTAAGGTAAACAATGGCAACTATTATTTTTTAATCTTTCACTGTCCCGCTTTTTTTATTTTCTTAATCTTAAGGAGTAGATTTTTCAAGCCTAACAAAAGGAGGGAAACAATAGGGGCTATTATTTTTTAATCTCTCTTTTTTATTTTCTTAATGTTAGATGCCACTTTTTTTAACAAAAGAGAGGGAGTTAGTGACTTTTTTATTAAAAGTTACTTTTACCTGTAGCACATAAGAGACGGAGTAGTGACTTTTTAAAAAAAGGTTACTTTTACTTACAACTTTTACGGTGCAGGTTTTATGGTGACTCTTTTTACTTTTTAGAATCACTAATGGGATTTTAAAATTAGGCTTTAGAAGTTTAAAAAATTAGGTTAAAGAATTAGGGTTTTATTAAAAAATGTCTCAGTTCTGTCACCCTTCACGAAGAGAGGTTGTTGCATATCTGTGAGATGTGAGACTCGCCATCAACGTTGTCATTAGAGTCGACGTTGCAAGACTTGCCGCTGATAGAGGGCGTTGTCGCTACCGCTGCTGCCACAAGGTTTATTTGCTTAGTTTTCCTCACTGCTAGAAAAGATTGTGATGTGAGGCCGCGAGAGAAGGATCGTCGCGATTGGAAGGGACTGCATCGTCAGAATTGCCATTCCAAATCGAGTTGTGATTTACAACGACGATCCAACATGATTCGTGAAGATCACGAGTTTTAAGTGAAAAGAGATCAGAGAGGATGAAAAAGATTGTAGACTCGTACGATCTTATGTTCTGGGTTGCGATTTTAAGAACCATGAATACATCATAATTTTCCAAATTATGAAAGAGACATAATTTTTTTCTTCCAATAAGTTAGATGTAAATTTACGTCTGACATGTAAGATATATATGTAAATTTATGTCTGGTTTACAAGGGCCAGATGTAAAAATCCTCTTTTATGTTTGACCTTTGCAGGTCATATGTAAATATGTTTCAAAAAACATACAAGGCCCATTTCTTCCTCTCTTTCCTCCCTTTTGAGAAGCTTTCTCAACTTTGGAGACAATTTTTTGCACATGGGGACTTCCATTGGTTACGTTTTTGGCATTTCTCGTGTGTAGTTCATTGAGAAACATCTTTTCTTTGATTATTTTTCTAGATTGAGGTTAGTTTACTATACTTCTCACTAACCTATGCGCGTGACTAATGGTGGGAGAACTCAGTCTAATTATGCATGAATGTTTCCCTTGTTTGTCTCAAATGTGAGTTTTATGATTTTGGGTTTATACTTTGTTAAATTAGATTTTATATTAGTTTAGATGTAAAAATTTGTAGAAAATACTGTGAAATTATTTATAGTTTATATTATTTTTTGAATTGGACATATTATTGTCCATGTGTTTATTGTTTGAATCAGATACGTCAGGATTTGGGCGAAATGTGTGATCACCTATTCATCTTCGGTATAGTCAGGGGTTATACAATTTGAACTTGGCATGGAAAAGTATTAGACAACCCTACTACGTCACAAACAATATAATACGTTGAAGCGTGGATGAATGATCGTTTAGAGGATATGGTACGTGATGTTGGTGAAGATAATTTTGGAAGAGCTTATTTGTATGATTCTTTAAAGTCTGATTTAGAGGAATAATTGTACCAATGATGCAATAAATTTACATGACTGTATGCAACGTTGAAATTGTTTAGTTTGAAACCAAGAAATGGATGATTTGATAAAAGTTTCACATAATTATTGGAATTGTTAAAAGAACATGCTTCTAGAAAATAACATGTTATCAAATTGTAGCTACAAGGGGAAAAATATTTTATGCCCAATGAGTTTGGAGTACAAGAAGATACATGCATGTCCAAATAGTTGTATATTGTAAAGAAACAAGTTTGTGGCATTAAAGGTATGTCCAACGTGTGGGTTATAACAATTTAAAAAGAAAGTTGATGGAAATAGTGTTGATGAAGAAACATATGGTCTCCTCGCTAAGGTGTTGTGGTACCTTCCCTAATACCTAGGTTGAAATGATTATTTGTCGTTAAAGAAGATGCAAAGAACTTGACATGACACGTAAATGGAAAAAAATGTGAAAATCTTTTTCAACACCCAACTGATTTTTCACAATGGAAGAAGATTGATGTAACATTTCTAGAGTTTGGTACTTGGACTTGCAATAGATGGTATGAATCCTTATGGGAACTTAAGTAATAAACATAGTGTTGATGATTTATAATCTTCCTCTTCCGTTGTGCATGAAGAGAAAATATATGATTTTGCTTGTGATGATTTTTGGAACTAGATAATCGAGAAATGACAATGATATGTACCTGAAGTCTTTGATTGATGATTTGAAATTGTTGTGGGAACAAGGCGTTGATGTGTTCGATTTATATTCTGAAGAAAATTTTGGTTTGCGTGCAATGTTCTTTTGCACAATAAATGATTTTTTAATATTTGAGTTATTTACACCATTTGACACGTTTCTACTTCATCTTCTAGTGGAAATGGAACATAAGGCCTATTGGGCCTTGAAATTTCTGAACTTTGATACCTATTTGTCGGGTGAGAAGGGGTAATTGCAATTGCAAGAACTTGAAGAGATGATATTGATTGCTTATGATAGTTCAAAGTGATACAAGGAGAGGGTCAAGTTGTATCATGATAGAAAGCTTTTGAAAAAGGATTTTCAACTGGGCCAACAAGTTTTTCTTTTCAATTAAAGATTCAAACTCTTTTCGGGTAAGTTGAAATCCAATTGGTTTGGGTCATTCACTGTCAAGCCTTATGGTGCCGTTGAGTTGATGGATCATTCATTTGAAGATCCACTGATAAAGGACTATCTCAAGATTCCATACAAGAAGAACTTGAAGATGAACCTTTACAATTTAAAGGACCTAGCTATGACAAGGGCAAGGAGCAAGAGATTGAAAGATCAAAACTATTCAAGGCTCCTGATGCTACTAGCAATCTAAAATTCAAAGAATATAAAGATCATGACTTGAAGCACATTTGAAAGATAGTTTTTAGGAAAATTAGTTTATGTTTTTAGACTTTGGGTTTCCTCTTAGAAATTAGTTATGTTCTATGTTTTGCGCTTTGGACTTTCTTTTATAAATTAGTTTATGTTTTTATGTTTCGGGTTTGAGCCTTCTTGTAAGGTTCTTAGGTTTTCTTAAACTTATGTGCCTATATATAGAGGTACCAAAAAAAATGTAGACATTTTTAGTCATATATTGAATTGAATTTGATTTCATTAAAGTGAAGATTCTCTTTGTTCTTGGCTTAGGCCTCCAGTTCTTATCAAAAATTAACATCTTTGTGGCGAATCTTCACTTGACTTATCAATCTACTAGATTGTGGCGTTCTCCATCTCTATCTTATTCCGCGTTCTTCTCTGATTTATTCATTTTGTGCCTCTTGAGGATTCAAACTCAGAAACGATCACACTTTTTCCCGGATAGGATCGTATCATCCACTTAGAAGTTGGGTGGTGAATGGTCAAATATTGGAGCATTATTTGGAAGGTGAAGTTGAATGCCTCACCACTACTTGTCATCTACATGATCCATGAACTATTACAAGTCAAGCTAGTGACGTTAAAGAAGTGCTAACTGGGAGGCAACACAATGTTTATTGTTTTTTCTAGTTTTGTCTCATGGTTGTTGTTTCTATCTGGTTTGTCCAATGAACACGAGAGTCGTCCAGCGAGTCTGGTTTTTCACAGAGTCTGATAAAAAAGTATGTAGACTCGCCCAGCGACCACTTATCTCGCCTAACTCAAAGCATTGCAGCTTCTAAAAAAAATGGTCAAACAAGTCATTAGGCACCCAAACTCGCCCACCAATCAAAACTCTGACTTTTTTCTCGCTGGACTAGCACATTCACCCAACGACTTATGGTGGTGTTTCTAGCCCTGGAATCAATGGTTGGGTGACCCATGACTCACTTAGTCCAATAGATTAAAAAAATATATACCTAACTCAAAAGAACACATAACACTCAATATCCGAAATGAACATAAAACATGATTAAAAATAAAAGGTTAATAATTTTAAATACTAATTATTTATCAAACTTCTCGTATAATTCTGAAATGTCCTAACAGAATAAAGATCGAAGAGTCCATACTCTTCAACTTTAAAGTGTACAATAATCATGTCAATTATGAAGCTCTCGTAAACGTTCAACTTTTGCCAAGGACTTAGGAGCGATGCGAGTCTGATGCAAAACTTATTCTCAACTCACGGTGAATCCCAAGTTGAACTATCATTGAGATCAAGGGCCTGCATTCAACATTCAAACGATCATATCAGCTGAAGGAGAACGACAAGAGTAGAAATGTTAGGCTTTCAACATAAGAACAACATAAGACTTATCAAATCATCCAGAATAAAAAATTTCATTACTTTTATTTTCAACGATAGTCGAAACATATTCTTAATTATTAGATAGATCGAACATGAATTTCTAACTTTCTCTTGAAGAATAATAAAGAAAATTTTCTCATTCTAGAATACTATAATATAATTTTTATGGACAAGTATTATTTTAATATAGGATTCGTTGTTGATAGTTCAAGAACGGTCAAGAATCCATGCTAAGAAAAACAGTTAATATATATGAGCCAATAAATTTTGCTTATGGTCTCCAATAATGAGACTCCATTCAGGACTATTATATATCAACATAAGCAACAAACAACCCACTAGAAGCCAAGAAAAATTTTTCATTCTTCCTCTTGAAAAAATTGAGTCATATACTGTTTTTTTTAGTGGTGTGGATTAACCCAAATTAAAACGAAAGCACTTTATATTAAATGATAGTATAAATTCTTGAGTTACGCAAATATTTTATATCATAAACCTAATTTAAACACACTACATAAAGGTTTTTTGTCTTCTTTTTACATGTGTGAATGCAAGTTATTCTCCCAATCAAATACCAGATCCCGAGGGACCATTGTTTAGTACACAGTATTCGATGAAGTTTCTGAAGTCATTCCCCACTTGGTAAGCTAATGAGGTTTTTGTATATTCGTAATAAACATTCTATATTTAATAACAGTCTAAGAAGGAGACAGATAAGATAAGCATGACTTTATATTGTACTCTAGTGTTCAATCTACCAATTATTGGTCATCAAAAACATAACTTTATTATAAGTGTAAAATATATATACATAGAGAGGGTGATTCAAGTAGCATAGGATTCTAATTTTTCCCTCCACATGTGCCTTGTCCCTTTACCATATGAATCCATTAGCTAATATCACACAGAATAGGGAGAACCTTCCCACTATCAATACTAGCAAGAGGGTAGGGTTCATTTAGATAAAAAATATGCCAATTTAATTCTATTTATGTCCATCATTTCCACTAATCATTAAATTTTCATAACTTTGGATTCAAGAGTAAATGTTGAGCTCCTCTTCTTGAACAACAAATTACTTGTTAGATAAAATTATACTCTTTTCAAACTTTAACATTCATAAAGTTTACTTTGTCATAGATGGGCAGTACAAAGGATTATTTTGACATCATAAACTAAAATTCAGTTTAAATATAACTATTGTAAAATTGAAAACCTTAAACTATATAGGTCAATCTATAATAGATGTAAAGTAATTTTATATATGAATTAGCTCTGTGTTTTAATTAAAACACACACAAATTTACGAATGTATATGAATTTCTTTCCAATTCACACTATAAAACCAAAATTTCCCCGGGAAAATAAAGGAATTATTTACTTAGAAAAAAATGTTTATATTTTCTACTACAAAAGTATAGCATAATTTTACTTATTTTACTTACAGATTTAATTTTTTTTTTCATAAAATAGTAAAAAATATTTTTTTTTTAAATGTGAAGGAAACTCACCCTTAGGTTGAATATCAATAGTATCAACATATATATAAACACAAATGAGTGAATTTAAAGTATGTTTTATATATTCTACTAAGTTTCCAATACCTACTCAGACTTTTTTCTAAAATATGAATAAGAAATTACATATTATACGGACACTTATTGAGCCTGAGCCGTTCTTGTAAGCATCAAAACTCTAATATAGGTGACGACCTTGTTTTATATTGGAAATCAGTTTTCGCATTAATGAAAGTCACGCCTTCTCACAAAAAACACATCTTCCTAGTTAGTTTACACAGCTTTCAACTGTTTGAAACTCAACTTGATTTTATTCAAACTTCAAAGGTTTTCTTTTACTACAAGGTTTACACCAGTGAAGTTCAAAAACTCACCAAAATCACATGTCTCAAAATCTACAAAACACTTACACAGAGATAGTTATATACCCTTACCAATAAACTCTACCCTAATAACAAAGTTTGAATCTATATTTTTGTAAAGTGTGACTTAAACTTTTGATGAAAAGAAAACATTTAATGACAGAAGGAAAGGTAACGGTACTTGGCATGAGGACTCGTGTGGGGCTTCTGTGTGCAGTCAATGAACAATGTGCTGTGCCCCATCTCCTCTCTTTTGAAAACGATTGCATATTCCTCCATTCGCGTTTGGCAACCCAACTATTTCTTACTTATCTCTCATTTTGACTTCATAATCAAATTTCTTATTCCTTCGCGTGTTCATGAACAGTGTCACATGTACCCCTTTTTGGAATCGCACCATTTTTTAGCTACCAATTAGATAAGGAAATAGTTCTTCTATCAACATTATCTAAAAAAGCACAAACACATACCGTTTTTTCAGAAAAATACACTCACCATCTCAGTTCGCTTTCAATTCAACAAGAGGCCCGTTTTCAAAAATCTCACATATTATTATAAAGTAAAATGATTAATATCATGCAGAGCTAATTAAGATGCGATTTCATTTATTTCTAGCTGCTCTATACAAAAACACTTTCTGAACTACCGAAGCTCTAGCCACAGAACCAAAACGGAAAACACTTACACTATTGAGAGAGACGCTAAGATACAGAAAAACAGAAGCAGAAGCTATAGCTATAGCTATCTCTAAAGAAGAAAGCGGTGACTAAGATTCATTTTTTGATTTTTTTCGTTCATATTTTCTCCTGCGTGGGATCAATTACGTGGCGTATGAACACTGTTTCCAAGTCTGGTGGCGTGAAAAAGTCTTGAACAACGGCACGATAATTGCACTTGAAGGAAGGTTTTGGCTTCCTAGGAGGAGGTGGGCACGTGAAGGGTGTTGGGATCTTGGATTCGACGGCTGTTGGTGTGGTGGAAAACTCTTGTGTGTCATCCTCTTCCTTGTGTTCCTTCTCCACAGGGACAGTGTAAATAGGCTTCAATGGCGGTCGTAACGCGATTCCAGCGATGACCCATTTTCTGTTGGTATCTGAATCAAACCCTCCCTCTACTTGTGGCTTCTCGGAGAACCCCATGTGAATGAAAAAGCATAAGACTTTGTGTTGGTTGTTGTTGTTTTGATGAGGAATGGGAAAATGTTGACTGAAGAAAAAGAAAAGATAATGAGAGGGGAGAGAGGAAATGGAAAAGAGAAGAGAGGGTTGAGGTGATGGTGAGAATGAAGAGTAAGATACAGTATTAAATGTGTGGAATATAAGGTGTGTGAGGATGATGAATGTTGGTGTGTTAGAAGAGAGGTTAGAAAGCAATTGGTGAAGAGAGAAGAAAAGGAAGAAGAAACTCGTGACATAAGCAGTGACCATTAAATAAAGAACACCAATTAGAAGAGTGTGAGAGAATGGTGCTGCTGCTGAGGGTGAAGATGCCCGTGAAAATGCCTCAACATAAGACAGGATGTGTAAATAAATGCTTAATTTAGTAATAAAATAATTATCATCTCCCTCCACTTTTTTTCTTTACTTTTCATTTTTACACTTCTGCTTTCAGTTTATTTTTAGAGAAATCAAATGTCTTAACTCAATCTTAGTCTTAATTAATTTGAAAAAAAAGAGAGTTTGTTTAAGTTAAGAAAAAGTTGAGTTCAATCCATAAAGAATATGTTGGTCATCCATTCATGATTGGAACAATTTGTTTTCATCATTGGAACTAATAAAATAGCAAAATACTTCTTAAAGTTGTACATTATTACTTAATTCAATCATTCAAATTGTAATCGATCATCCCTTAAACAAATTAAATAGTTCTTGAAATATAAAGTATCAATCATTTTATCCATTGAAATTTTAATAGTAAAATAAAAGTTTATTTACAGCTATTAGTTTCTCTAAATCTATTTTCATGTCTTTTTGGTTGGGGAATCAAAAAGGCTTAAGTGCAATATTGATTGATAACTTATATTTTTTAAGGATTTTTTATTTTTATTTATTTCAAAAATCAATTTGATTATCACTTTATGTATATATTTTTATTAGTTCACTTTTATTTTCCTGAAAAAATTAAATCACATGCGGACATGTATCCATATCAAAATATCTCATTTAGGTATTCATATTTTTATTTTCAATTTTATCCTCTAATAAATAATAAATTTTTTAATTAAAATAATTATGTTACCATTTTAACTTCCAAATATCACTAAGTTAGATTTAATTATTTCATTCATTTAATTTTTCTTTTAAACTAATCATTTTTAAATTAAAATAAGTATTTTTAATAAAAAAATTATCTACAAAATAAATAAAAAATATTTAAAATATTATTCATATTTATTTTTAAATTAAAAAAAGTGAACATACATGCGTATGATGCATGTATTTTCACTGAACAATACGAGTATTTTATGTGAAAACTCAACATAATTTTAAATATAAATAGTCTTTAACAAAAAATAGAACTTTTAATACAAGTAAATTTAAATATAAGATGAAGATACCATTAACTTTTATAAAAAATATAAGAAAGAAACATTTTTTAGTTTTTATTTTTTTATTGTCAACAAAAAGAATCAAAATATATAACAGTAATAATAAATGTTCGTACTATATCTAATAATCATACATAATTTAATCAAAATCAAAAATAGTTTAAATATTCATTTCTTTTACCATTTTTAACACTTTTTAAAAACAAAATTCTATAACCAACGATACTTCATACTAGGGCTAATTGATCCTAATGGTATCACATTGTATCCGAGTAAAAAAAAAAAATGCATAGATATTAAGATATGTTGAAAGAAATAGAGTAGGTTGAAAGTTGGCGGGAATTGTTTTAGGGCATTATGTTGTTTGGATGAAGAAGAATGGGAAGTTATTCCCTCTATGCCAAAAGCCATAAGCAATACAAAGCACCTTTCTCTTTTACCGAACTTTTTTGAGATGCGGCTCACAGGGAATCATGTCACCACCAATCAGTCTTGTTTTCAATTTTTCTTTTTTTTATTTTCCTACTCACTATTACTGGTCTTTCAATTTTCTGCATCTCCATCATCATTTGTCCCTTATCCTCATCAAATTTTTATTTCCATCAAACTTTTTTCAAACTCCAATTTTAACGTAACATGCATACATACTTGCATAGGTGGTGCCTCCAGGCCCACGATTTCATACCATAAATTAAAGCTGTTCTTCTTGTCTGCTCATGCACATCTTTTTCTCTAGTTTTCGCTTCCTACATTTGTACTAATACTTCAATCAAATAAATTAAGCCCTTGTGTTCATAAAAAACAAGTTCCCCACTCATTATAATCTTATTTAACTCAAACAAATGCTTCAATAAAAGATACTTGTTTTCATATAAAAAGTTAACACCCATGAAAAAAACGTGATATTAACTGGATACGAGAAAGTGTAACACTTTATAATTTAGTGTTTTAAAATTTTGAATTTGAAGTAATATTAATCTCGATAAATCGTAAAAAAATAAGAACAAAGTTAGCAAAATTACAATAAAAGAAAACACCTAAAAGATCTCCTTGCAAAGAAGGTGACCACAAATTAAGATTCAAGCTTTTGAGTATGTGAACTGGAATCAATTCAATTTCGTCACCCTATTACTTTCACGAATGAAAACAAAATTACCATTTTTTTATTCAAGTTAGTTAATAGCATCAAGAATAATGGAAACAGAAGTATGGGATAAAGGTGGCCCTTCAAAATCAGCTGTAATAAAGTGATGTCATTTTGGTCCTTCAAAAATGTTAACATCGCTATATATGATTCTTCAATAAAGCAAAGTATAGTCTATTATTTAGTTCATTTACCGTACAAGTATCAACAATTTAACATCTAAATTAGAATTTTCTTTTTCTCACTTATTTTCTCAATTCAAACATTACCAAATTCATGGTTTTTCATGACTGAGTTTTTATTAAAAATGTTTAGGATTAAAGTAACGATAATTTTGTGTAAAAATTGATATAATAAATTGTCATGTTGATTTCAAAGTCAAATGGTTGTCCATCCATGAAAAGCTAGAAGACATAATTTGTTTACTAATAGAACATTCATTAAACATATTCACAACATAATTTAGCAATCTTTAATATTCTATTTACGAACAAAAATTTCTCCACACCCTTTTATTCCCTTGTACCTAAATTTTGTAATGGATTCTACACATGTGGTTATTTTTATTCTTTTGTGCTCCTCCTATTTTCCATACCAATCGCATCGTTAAATATACATATCCTTGGTCCTCTAAATTTTCTTGTGACTTTCAATTTTGTCCTCCTTTGTTGATATGACATAACATTATTAGCATATATTTAATTTATGCATGTGAATGACCTGAGAATATCAATAAGCATGTGGAAAGAAAATCCAAGCAATGTTTCCATGGTCATTTTTGTCATCTTATGCGTATCCTATAGTGTTCTAGAAGGAATGTTGATTCTTTTACCTCCACAATAGCTTCTTCTAAGCAAAGAAGAATGTGATACATTCATTTAAACATCATAGAATTCACATAAGTGATTATGCTCATAAATCCGAAAAGTCTTCATGAAATAACCACCACAAAGTTCTATATTTTATAAGAGATGAAGATTATACTGTATGTGGTGTTTGTTCTCACTATAAAATGTGTCCAGCCTTATTTAATTATTTTAAATAAGAAAAAAACAAAATTACCTAAATTTGGTCAAATGAAATGAGTAAGTGGTGCAGTAAGCAACTTGTCGTAATGTGATCTTGAATTCATTTACCTGTTCTCACTTGTCACATGTGAGTTGAATTCAAAGTAACGAGTAAATCAATAATTTTTTAGAAATAAGTAAACGAAATGATAGCTATATTAAAATATATATATATATATATATATATATGTATATATATATAAAATATGTTTGACATAGAACAGTGGGACCTTATCTTAAAATTAAATATTTGATAATAATTTATATAGAAAAAGTTAGAAGTTGTAATTGTTTTTAGAAGTTTGCAAAATAGCGCAGTGAAGTAGGTGTAATTAAATGAAGGAGAATGACATTAAATTCTGACACAATGGGAAACCGCCAAAGGCAACATCACAAGTGGCTTCAAGTACACTTCTGAAACCCTTCAACTTCGCATAGACGGCCCACCAACACCATTTTTTTTTTCATATTCTCAATTTGTTCATTCTTTTTTTTTTTCTTTGGATCCTATCATTTTTTATTTTACCATTTAATAATTATAAATATTATTATTTTATTTCAAAATCTTGTTAGTTAAATATAATATATGTTATTATTAAAAGAAGTTGTAAAATGAAAGCAAGGAGAAAAGATAGATATCAAATAATAATTTTTCTTTTTTTTTTTTCGTGTCACCTACTTGCCCCAAAAAATAAATACGCAGAACATACTAAAAACCAAATTCTACTAGTGTGCCACTAAAAAGAAAAGAAAAGATAAAAAAAAATAAGGAAACAAAATGAATTTTTGTTGAAAATAAATAAATAAAAATCATAAATTTATAATAAATGTTAATTCATTTTGTACCATACATTTATTGTTTTACTTTCATTTGAGAAAAAAAAAATGACATAGAAAGTGTAAATTATGGAATTCTTCACAATCACAATTGGAGTTTTGTTTTGTAAGGAACAGGGTTTCTCTTCTTCCTTTGGCAGACTCTCTATTTCCTTGTTGTGATTTTCTTTCCTTCTCTCTTTCCTTTTTTTAACCACAATGTTTATACTATTTTTTCATTGCCCAAATAAAATAAGCAAAGGCTTCTATTTTTTGTATTTTGAGGAAAGGCTTTTCTTTCTATTAATTTAGATTGGCCCTTTAGTGTTTTAATGACAAAATGATCATGTTTTAGGTAAATCAAATTAATTTTTTATTATTTTTTTGAGTTTATAAACATAAATCTTCAAGCCAAAATGATTAGTTTTAAATAAAAGTAAAATATTTAAATGTTTTTACCAAACTTCTTTTAAAAGGATTTATAACAAGACGATTAAACTAAAATAACTTCTACATACTTTTAATTTTAACTTAAAAGTAACTTTAAATTTAAAAAAAGCTTGGTCAGATGCGTCATAAGAAAAACTTGCTGTCATTGAAGGAAAACTCATAATATCATGTTTGCTTAAAAGTGGTTTATGTGTTTAGTATAGTTTTCTGATATAAAAGGAAAAAGGATTTTGTACTTTAAAAATTCAAGTCAAAACACAGCCAAAATTTGAGGATCAAGTGCTAATTTAAAAGTAAAGATAGGTTGGACTAACTTTTACAAGCCGAATATACCAATCTATTGGTTTAAACGTGCCCAGCCTAATGCAAAGCAAAGTTTCGAATTACAGAACTTCATTTTCTTTTCTTTTTTTTCACTAATAACCTAAAAACAAAATCTGTTATCTATTTAATCTTCAATTTTTTGACATTGTCATCTCTTATACACTAACACGCAACACGTAACAAACGGTATCAATTCAAATGTGCAAGTTTCTTTAACAGTTTGCACTTTTTTTAGTCCTTTGCTAATTGAAATAATTTTGTATGGATAGAACAAAAATAATCCTTTTCTTTTATCATTTTTATCAAGCTTAAAGATTAGCGTATGTATACAACTCATTGGGTAAATATATATGAATAGCTTTTTTATTTACAAGACTCCCCATAAACCGGTGTATCCATCCAACAACAAAAACATGTTAGATACTTAAGTAAACAACATTATGAGTATAATTATGGAATTACACACTAAATTAACCCAAATTCATCTACATAAAAAATCCATGAAAATACTATAAATATATAAAATAAATAATTATTTTAGTATAATAAATATTGTTATATTTTAGTTTTAATACAATAAAAAAAGTTAATTTTGATACATTATCATTAATTTTGTTAATTTTATTTAAACTTTATTAATAATTAATATAGTTAAATACATATTTAATATTAGTAATTAATAATGTACTAATTAAAGAAAAAAATAATGTTAATATACAGTTATCTTTTAAGCATCAACTAAATATTTTAAATTACATATTAACATTGATTTTTCTTTAATAAATACACATAATAATTTCTAAAGATCAAGTACATGTTTAACTAATTTAATCATTAACATAATTAATAAACAATAATAATGTAATACAATGTTTCCATGTATCTACAGTTACATTCGTCACGTATTCATCAACTCATCTAAAACTATTGTTAGGTGAAGAAAGAATAATCTAGACAGAAGATATCATAGAGGAAAAGAGTTAAATCTTATGGAGTCTATTCAGTCTCAAAGAACAAGTTTAATCTTATTCATTCAAGTTTTATGTGCAAAAGATTATTTCATTGGTACAGATAAAAATCACAGTTAAATTTATGAAAATAGTCTCTTCCCAAATTGAACATCCTATATTTGTTGGAGAGAGAGTCTTAAGTATACAATAAAAAGTCGAGACCAAAACACCATGATCGAGCTAACAATAATCTAGAACACGTTGGCAGTTAATGTGTCAAGTTCTCTAATTATAAATTTGTAGGAAGTTACAATGTTCAATTTCCAATAAAACAATACACAATTTCTTCTCCTGACTAGGATCTTGCTAAACAATGTCTTAGCGATATTGGCGAAGGTATTAAAAGAAAAAAACATATTATTGAAAATCACAAGCACACTGGCACACTTCTATGTATTCTAATTAAAAACTTTCCCTGTTAATTTTTTAACCAGTGTCCTAAGAACACTGGTTAGCATTTGTATATTAGTATGCCACCCTAATTACAAATGAAGCTGCTATCTGAGCGTTCTAAACATGTTGGAGATTGCTATCCAAACGTAATCAAATCCTCAAAACTGATGAGTAAAAAAAAAACCAATGCCTCTCCAATTTTTTCTTTCTTCCATATTCATTACTTGGGATCAAGAAGGGGGAACCCATTTAAGGTTGTTCCTACGCTTTTAATCTCTCACATGTTCAGCACGTTGTAAAAGTAAGGTATTTTGCAATGCTTAAAAATTCAACCCATCTTGTGGGAGACCTTGATATAGTTTAGAAGTCGTTTTAGAGCATTACCACTGTCGATGGCCTCTCTAGCCCTATCCAGCGCAGCAGATATATCTTCTGCACCATCAACTCCAAGCAAGTGATCCACAACTCCAGCATTCAAGACAATTCGATCATACGCTGGTCCTTTTTCTCCCAACAGAGCTGATAAACCAAATTCAATGTTCTTCGAGACCTGAAGTTCCAAAAAGGAAAAAAGATCATAATGCCAGTTAAAAATCTCACAATATAAAACAAACGACACACTAGAGGCTTCCTACCTGCAATGCATTACCTTATACAATAGTTTAATGAAACTTAATATTTCAACACATCACCAAACATTAAAATTCCAGACAAATTCACGAAATGGTCAGATCAAAGTACTACAATTCATAAATGATGGTCCTCCAAGTTCATTGATAAAATAGCACACGCATGCAAGGAGTAAGATAATTTACGAAATATATTATTCAAACATTGTGTTTGAAAGTTAGGTAAGTAGATAGAGCTCACTACAAAAGACACCAGAACTCACTAAGAGATAATTAATTGTAGAATGACATGTACGGAATCACAGACCTCTCTGATGGTTCATAAATAGAAACAGTCGCGTATTGTATTTTTATCAGAGTTTTGGTAAGTTTGATTTTACTATGGATTTGAGATGTCTTGTCTTCTGTCTCAGAAAAGTGTGTTGGAGATCTACCTTAATTAGAGAAATAAGACTAATTTTCACTATATCAATCATCATGGATAAAAGGTATCAAGTGGCTTCTAAATTTTCAGTCAAATTGCATTGGATGAATGGAACAAAGATTTTATTTTTAGAAGATATAATTAAATCAATTAGATTGTTAGAAATAAGTATAACTTGGGACTTGTTCACTTGGTAGTTGATGGTAGATATTTAAAGCAGTGATTTGAAATTTTATTTTGGAATTATTTAGGTTCAGCTTTTTAAATACTCGGGAGATTCTCATGCTATAGGAATTAGAATTTCTTGAGGTTTACATACATACACTGTCTAATAAAAAAGGCAACATTTACAATAGCGACACAAAATTTTAAACATATTGGGAATAGTTAATTGCAAGATATTGCTGGTAAGTTTCAAATATAGGATAGAGAAAGATCAAAGGAAGAAAATACAAAAAGCTAAAGAACTTTACAGATCTATCAGTTCTTGGTGTGTCTGTGGGTTGCAAACCGTACTCCTTGGCATTTACTTCGAGACTAAAACCTTGACGTGTCACTCCTGCAATATAAAAAATAAATTTACTTCATGGGTATCAATCTAAGATATGACATAGTACAGAATTATCAAGTTCGCCGATCAGAAACTGGCACAGTGACAGGGTTGTCAATTTGCTTTGAAAAAAAAAAAAACTAAAAACAACCACATTTACAGACTTGGACACTATGACGAAGTAATCATTTAAGTACACAAATAATGCATAGAAGTAAACAACGAACCAATACATACCGCCAAGTTCAGATGTGGACGAGACATCAAGTGCACGGAACCCTGAACAGTAGTTCACAGGAGGTCCCCTAGTTGCGTTAGCAGATCGCAATCTTGTAGTCAGTGAGAGGCCCCCTTCCTCTCCCTACAAAATGACCATAATCAACATGGTGTGGCTTCTTTTGCTAAGGTGTTAGCAACTTCCGATATTAATATATTATATTAGGACTATTTAACCAATTTTATGAGAAGAAAACAAATGTTCATAATACAAGCATATTAATATTTTTATGTTCGAAAAGAAGGATAAGAAAACACAGACTGAGAAGCGTCAAACGTGGAATCCCAACCTTCACTACCAAACCTGAGTGTACTCCCCTTCTCTTCATGAGCATTAACAATGGCTCTTCATAACCTTCATGATAAAACCCAGCTACAATAGCTTCCTTACCACTTGCCTGTTGAAAAATGTCAGCTTTTAGCTAAATTGGGAAACAGTGACTTCTTTGATAAAAAAGGAAATCATGCTTGGTACCCCCATAACTTGGGCCAGTTTAATTGGTCTACCTAAGGTTTATAAGAGAAAGAAAAAGAAAAAATACATCCAATTCATGGTCTGTTCTTATTCAGTTCAGACTTACATTCAAAATACAGAATTTCATATACTACAACAACGATAACAATAACCTTGTCCCACTAGTTGTGTCGGATATATGAATTATACAATGACATTGAACTTAAAAACCAAATTCTCAGCCATATAATTCACAATTAGACCCCTTTTAATAATTTTCCGGCTTAAATACACATTTTGTCCCTATTTTTGTTGTGTTTGTTCAATTTGGTTTTCATTTTCGTTTTACGTACAATTAGGTCCTCATTTGTGTCAAATTGTGGTCAATTTGGTTCTTTTTATTAATAGCGTTTAAATAGTTAACATTTTCGAACAGTGCATGTCACATGTCTGCTCCTGGTTAAAAAAAATTAAAGAAAAAATAAAAAAAAAAACAGGAGCTGACACATGGCATGACACTATTAAAAAATGTTAACTATTTAAACACCGTTAGTGAAAAAGAACCAAAATTTGATGAAAATGAGGATCTAATTGAACGTAAAACAAAAATAAGGACCAAATTGAACAAACACAATGAAAATAGAGACAAAATGTGTATTTAAGCCTAATTTCTCCATACATCTTTCTTCGTTCTCCTTCTAAGCCCTATTCTTACCTCCATTTATTTTTGAGATGGTTGCAAGTCATGATTCCAAAACTCATAGGCTTTAACTAAAAGTGAATAAACATTTTTTTCCATGTGAGACTAATGTGTGGTATTTATTTCGTTTGAGCAACCAAAAGCTTTTATTTTTTAGGCTTTTACAAAGAACCCCCTAATGGCCTTTTCAGAATCAAAGAACCGGAAAAGGAGTTAAGTTCTTATCTTGTTAGCACTCGTTAGGTTGAAAACTTCATTACTTATTAATACTTCAACACAAATTTTTTCTTCTAAAAAATTCAAATTTGTGCTAAATTGACTGAGTTATTTTATGGATTTCTTAGTAACTTCATGCACAAAAATCTAATAACTTGTTAATATAGTACACGGAGTGCAAAACTAAATGTCCTATCAAGAAATATAATGTCATACTAAAATCACTTACAAAATTTACAAATAACCTTTTTTAACAAATAATGGCTTATGATACAACTAAAGACTAAAATTAAAAATAGACTATTGAGTGGTGAATTTAAAATTTGTTAATACAGAATCAAGTTAAAATCCAGGAGAGATCAATAAAATTAACAAAAGAAAAACAAGTCTGTATCCCACCTTTACATATTGCTGAACCTTTTCAGTTGATGCAAGTGGAGGGCGTTTCTTTATGTGTTCCCTAATCCCAATTAAAGAGTAGCTGTAGGAAAAAAGAGGGGATTGAGGATGGGAAACAAGTTTAACCTCCATTCCAAACAGTATTATTATAAACTTGGTTCTTGAAGACAACTCCCCTATATTATTAGCAGACATTATAATTTCAACCTGTATTGCTAACAGCATTAGTCTCTGTTAGTATGAGTTATACCATTTTTAACAATATCCACCTATATTAATTGACCCCATTCAATCTCACTGCTATTCTTGTAGTACTTTCCTAAACTCATTAGAAACGTGGGATATTATTGGAACTCAAATCCCACATCGAGTAATGTGAGATGTTGGTGGAGTACTTGAACGGGTCTTCCCCCATCAAAGATGGTTTTTAAGAGAGGATGCAACATAATAACAAATGCACCAATAGGTATAGTAGTGGAACAGAACATACCAATTAGGTAAAAATAACGGAAAATAACTGTTTTGCTTCTTTTTTCTCTACATCTGAACACATTTTTACCCTCACTTTTGCATCCATCTTTATCAACTTTTTTCCCTGTTCCAAATATTGGACTAGTCCATATGGTTTTACCACATTCAACAAAGTCTCCATCATTCAATACTGTTTTATGAAGTGCCCCTAGTTTTCATAAAATGAAAAATAGTCCCTACAATTTCAAAACCAGGTAATATGTCCCTATTTGGTTTAGTTTCAATCAGACTAGTTTCACCAGAAAGCAAAACTAGCTACAAGAGATATTTGCATTATTCCAAAACTATTGAGGAATTGTTTTCAATGATTCTAAGCTATCGTCGAGTGAGAAGAAAATATTGTTATAAGAGGAGATTGTAATAATTAAAAGTGTGTTGTAATAAGAGGATATTGTAATAATAGTTACAAGTGTGTTGTAGAAAGATACTATAGATCTTTGTCGAATCATGACTTTATAGATAGAGCTCTCTGTATATGGATGCTAATGTACTTTAGAGATAGAGTTCTCCCTCTTACACCTGAGTCTTTTCAATTTGGCATCAAAGCTCCCGATCGTGGGCGCTATGCTTTTGCATTCTTTCATTGTGGTCTTAGTTGCGACTTCCTTCTAGGGTTGCTTGAGGTGCACCAATTTCCTTTGTTTATCTAAGTGCCTAAAGAACACCTAGGTTGCGTTTCACAACCTCTGTCACTGTCACCACCAACCTAAACAAAGTCCACACCAAGAGATTCGTCATCCTCTGTTTTGACACTTCCTAGAGTCAGCTATCAATGAAGTAGCCATGCGCTCACATGCATGTTTACCTTCTCTACGCGTGGGTTCCAAGTGTCACTAATTTTTGACGTGTGACAGCACTTTTGATCGCCATTTGTGTCGTTGCTTGATTTTTCAAAGGCACCCTAGCAACTCATCCAAGTAATTTTGATCTTCCACATTTTTCTAATGTTTGTCATCTCAATAATCGAAATCATCTCTGGTGGGCTCAATTTATTAGACGCAAATTGAAGGGTTAGGGTAAGTTCAACCATATTGGAGGGAGGTCATATCCCAAGATAAGCATAATTTTCAAATTTGGGACAATGATGTCTTGCATACTATTATTAGGCAATGGGGATCCATGACTATAGAAATAAACAAAAATTGTATGTTCTACTGTGAAGTTTGTCTTGGAAATACTTACTCAATGCGACATGACATCCTTACATGATTTAGAAAGCAAGATCTTCAGCGCCAAAAACAAGATCTTCAGCGTCAAACAGGACGCTCTCTTTGTTGCAGAATAATATGGAATATTGGAAAGTTTGTGGATTGAGTTGGAGCAACATCAAAAACTGAAGCTCGAAAATAGCTGAGATGTTATCACTCTCGCTCAGCTTGAAAGATGATATTTTAGTTCCTATCAAGATTGAATCCTATTTAGGCACAAATTATTGGGAAGGAAAGACTACCCTATCTTTTTGAAGTCATCTACGTAGTTTGTGATGATGAGACTCGTCGAATGGTTATGATGAATGAACCCTCATCGAAAGAGTTGCCATGTTTTCTAGAAAGGCTTCCAAAACTAGGACCTCAAACCTTGGAAACATGAAAATCAACTCAAAAGGCAAGGAGGATCATTGATGCTCTCATTATAAGAAATTTGGCCACACCAAGGAGACTTGCTTCAAGTTTCATGAAAAGGAGAAGGTTCTCATTCGTCTAGCAGAACTAAAAGGTCATCCCCCAAGAAAGGTTTATCAAGCAACTTCAAATTTTGAAAATTTTGGCAACAAATCTTTCATCCTCTTCAATTGAAGAAGAAATGTTTTCACTACATGTTGAACTTAAATGTTTAAAAATTCTCATGGATTCTATAAGTTATCTTCGGGTACTTGTTAACTAACCATAACCGGTAAGAACTCTAATTCTTCTTTTAGTATTTCTAAAACATTATATAAAGACTCTTGCAATTAGTGCTTTGGTGTGACAAACCATATTCCAATAACTAGATGTGACACAATCCTTCATGTTCCACAACATTCTATACATAAGTTAATCTTTAAAAATTTTAGAATTCAAAATGTTTAATGAGATGCTCATACAGAGACGGGCGAGCTTCACGCTGACTGACATAAGCAAACCCAACTTCGTCATCCTGGAAAGACAATAGATCACAAATAACTTTATTCATAGTGGCTAAAAGAGGATAGTAAGAAAACCACTATGATGGTCTTACAAATTATTTTCCGGAAAATAAAAAGACCTCAAGAAGTTTTTTGGCCTTGACAGGGGATAAGTTTACATTTGCCCCCATAAACTTCAACATCTGCTCCTCAGTTACACCCCCCTAAAAAATAAACAATAGTTTATTCAAGAAATAGAACGTGGCTCAATGTGAAAAACGAGCAGATAAAATATCAAAGAATAGAATTCCGAAGTAAAAATTTGAATTTGATGATGCACTTAGTCAGCTCCAAAGATAGAATTTCAGTAAACTTCATGATCCGTAAGCATCTTAATTTCTGCTTAAACAAATAAAACATCCAACACTTGGAAAACAATTCACACACCTTAGGTGCCATCCAATCAACACCATGAAGCAAGCAAGACTCTCCATAGCAAGATCTAACAGCAGCAACAAATAACGTACTCCTGAAGAAGCGTGTGTTACCATCATAAGGTTCACCATAATGAGTCAATGATCTGACATCAGCAACTGGAGGGGGGCCTGAGAATCAACTCACAATAATATTAACAAAAAGATTCTTATTTGTGACAATTAAAAAGAACAAAATGGAATAGTTGGGTTAAAATTCATACCAAATTCATCATCAAATGCAAGGCAGTATGCTTTTAATTCACGGTCAGTTTCACGGTTCATACGTTGACCAATTAAAAATGCAGAAAGCAAAGCCTCACTCGCTTCCTTGGGCTTTTCATGGCCCTCTTGGAAGGGAAGGACATCCTTTAACACACCTTGCACTTCCTCAAATCCAAGATGGCCACCAGCCAACACCTCCCTAAGAGCACCAACCAATCGCATCTCGCTGGTGCCATTGCCAACATATTGCGGCCCAATGGAACTTCCAACACCCATCATCAACCCTTCCGGGTCTGCAATGAATATCACCTCAGGTGGAAGCACTCTAACCAGAAGTGGCCAAAATGTCTTCATTGCACGGGTTTCCCCTTCACTCCATTGTGTTGCTTCAGGAAATGCATTTGCGCGGATTGTCATCCCCGCGAAAAATGCCCCAAGTTGTGCTTTAGAAACTTCCTCTTCATCTTTCATTTCTCCCCTAGCTAGGATGAAATACAAAGTAATCAAATCTTAGACAATTTATTTGTTTATTTTCAATGACTCTAATATAGCTTGTAAAGAAAAGCATTATTTCAACAAAAATCATCTATTAGATATGATTGAAGGCCTTTATTCTTACAAACTTAACTTGTTCTAACAAAACCATCTTGGAACTGTTCAAATTTGATTATGATTATTGATTACTAACATTTGACCTCTGATGCACTGATACTACAAAATCAGTGACACGTCTTGAACACATACGAAATACTGATAAGCGTATCATACAGAACCTTAACTATCAGAACCTCGATGTTTCATTTTTTAATCCCTTATATTATAAAGAAAGATTTATTATCATAACTGAATCATATTAGTTTTATTTAAATTTGAATACACAAACGCTTTTTCAATGAATTTTGCAAGAGATTAAAATATTACTAGTAATATGATAACAATGCCAAATCAAAACAAATATTAATTATATTAAGAAAAAATAATTTAATAAAGAAAAATAAAATAATTAAATAAATATAAGAATTATATAAATATAGTAATTTTAATTAAATAAATTATTTATCTAACATATATACTGTATTTTAATTCTTTGAAAATTTAAATATTCAGAATGGTATTGTCCCGGTATCCATGCAACATAGCACTTGACTAATACTAGAGTCCTGTAAGCTGATATACATACTTTGGAGGAAAAAGTGTAGCCATAATAATTGGATTAAAACACCATTTTGGTTCCTTAAAAATTTAAAACGCTATCATATTAGTTCCTCGAACTAAAGAAATTTAAATAATTCTCTAAGATCACATCAATCCCTAAACTTAACTACTTATTATCACTCTAATTCATAAAAAATGTAAGTGTTTTCACTTCAGTCACTTGACATCTTTGAATTTTGAACAAAAATAATTAACAAATTGAAACTTCAAGGTTACAAACTTTCTCGGAAAATGCGAAAGGAAGATTCACAAACACACACTAAACTGATTGTTTGCCCAAATAATTGATGAGAAAGTTATCAAAAATTTGAGATTGTGATGAAATGAGTATGCCAAATTGTTAAATCTCAACTATTCATTTTCTAATCAAACAGTATGACTTTGATAATGTATTGTTCTCCGTTTCTGCTCTCACTTTAGAAAAGTAAAAACCAAACCACCACCAATAGCACATCAATGTGACATGAAAGAAAGAGTAACCTGATCTGAGGATTGTGTCGAAGACCTTGAAGGCTTGCTGCTCGTCGAGGGGACGAGTCTGGGTTGGGCCTGTGCAAACCCTAGCTTGGGCCTCCAGCACCGTCTGGTTGGGCCTCGGCAGCGCCGAACTGCGATACGAGGAAGACAGCGCCGGGTTCCGAACGTCGAACTCGGGAATCCCGAATTGTTCGATGGTGGTAGAATCCAGCGTGGCCCTCGGCGGCGGCGTGGAAGAGAGCCTCCGGTTGATCGAGCGGTGGCGATGGAGGTTGGGAAAGGGGCGAAGCTGAAAGCGAGTGATGCATGGAGGCTTGTTGGGGAAAATGGAGTTTGGTGGGGAGAGAAATGGTTCGGGATTAATCAGAACTTTCATCCCTTTCAAGTATTCGTTGTTAACGATTTTTCGCTTTCTCTCTCTCTCTCTCTCTGGCTAAGGGTGCTTGGCAAGCTTGGGAAGACCAACCTTGTGAAGACTATTGCTGAACGATAAGCTCAAACCTCAGTTTTTAAAATAAACAAAGAGCTCAGTAGTTCCTCATTCAAATACAAAAGTAAAAATAAATTAATAAAGTCAAAATTAAAGATTTCATACAAGCCCGTGTATTTTCCAGATTTATTCCTTCACAACTTTTTTTTTTGCTGACCTGGCACGGTTCCAGTTATTATTTATTTACCCCAATAACACAAGAAGCACAATATTTTTTATTTAATATAAATTATTTGTTAGGTTAGAATTTTGTGTAGGAAAATTCAATTCTAACCTTCGTTTTGTTTGGCCCACGTTGGAAATAGTCGGGAAATTGTGACTACATATTTCTATTTTTGTAAGAAAATATAAGAAAAATATTGGAAGTAAAGAAATAATTAATTAAATAAAAATTATTTTAATTTTAAATAAAATCATTAATTTGAATAAATGATTTGGAATAATTAATTGATGGGAGATATATTTTAATCAATACTTTTACATTTAATAAATTTATTTCAATTAATGAAATAAATGTTATGATATATTTTGATAACAATTGAAACTTTTCTTCTTCTTTTTTTTTTTGAAAAATAAAACTTTGTTAAATATAATCAATTCATTAAGTAGTTATATTATGAGATAATTCATTAATAACAAAAACTGAAAATTTATTATTATTTTTTATTTCATGTATAATGGGATTTGTCTCATAAAAAACTAAAAATAAGTATTATCATTAAAATAATAAAAATGTAACTCAAGCAAACATCACATGAAAGAGTTTGTAATTCAAATATATTCTCTAAAGACATTCTACTTCTTAGTGGTAAAATTTGTATATTTAATATTGAATTATTTATTTGAATCATCTTCTTGAAGTTGACAAGATGAACATGTTAAAAATGGCCTTGGTACTCAAGTAAATAACATGAATTACTAAGTAAATGAATTAAGTCTAAAATATGAATGGTGTGTCTCTTAAGTAGACGTGGAGATCTTATATTTATTTCAAGTAAATAAGTGATAAGACTATAGTTGCTTACTAGCATTTTAAAATTGATTATTTTAATTAGGTCAGTATTAACAAAATAGGAAGTTACGTAAGATTAACACTTTCTTAGTTTATATTTTGGATCACACTAGGGAGATTTCATGATTAGACTAAGTCTATGTGACTAAAATGGATGACACTTATGGGAGTTGCATTTATCTATCCATATGGAAGTTATATCCATACATTGTTATCAATGGAGCATCACACTCGTTCTTAAATCATACATTGTAAAAATCATATTTACACCAGTCTGTAACTAATTTAAAAATTATCTATATTTGTATATTTTTTTAAATAATGAATTAGCAGGCAGTTTGTTTTACAAGCAATAATAGTGCATCATCCGAGCGGCATATATAAATGAACATAAATTAAAATAACAAAAAAAATCGAAAGAGAGCATTTGAAAAACGGAAAATGGCGGGCACCGTGGCAGTGATTGAGCAATCGGTGAAGAAGGTGAGAGACCAGTGGGAGATATGCTTCGCTCGCTTCATCCCCTATCCCTCTCTCCCTTCCTCTTCCGATCTCATTCCTCTCCCTCCTCGCCTCCGCAACCTCCCTCCCCGCGGCAGCTGGATCTCCTCCTCCGCCGTCGCCTTCCTCCGCCTCTCCTCTCACCTCTCCAACCTCCTCCTCACTATCTCCTTCAACGCCGCTCTCCTCGTCCGTTCCTCCACTCGATCCTTCTTATAACTCCATCTCTTCAATGTTTAATAACCGTTGCTATTGCTTTTTCTTCATTAGTAATAACCTTATTTGTTTCGCTCCTTTTTCGGACGACAACGCCTTCACTTTGAATTGTGAACTCACTGTGTTTGAATATCGTGACAGGAAGAGCACTACGTCTCCAAGCTGCATTTTACCTGGCCTCAGGTGTCGTGCGTTTCTGGATACCCTGCCAGGGGCATCAGAACTGTGCTAGTTAGTTACAGAGATCCCCTAGGCGAGGCATGATTCTTTATATCTATCGCAAATTGATTTTTAAGATTTTTCATCCAACACAACAACTACTAAAATTGCACAATTCAGTTTGAATTCAGAATCAATTCTTCGATGTGAGAAACTTATGAACATTTACCTAAAATCACGTTAGCCCCTGTTGCAGTGTAAATGAAGCATGTTACTATATTAGGAGTGAAGCTGCACAGAGTAGCTTATAAGATTTTGTTAATTGGACGTGGAATTTAGTTGGAAGCTCAAGTCAGCGATGAAAAATTTAACCGCACTATCAGTTGATATTTCGACGTGCTTTTGGATAACTCAACACGAAAAATGCACTTAATTAAATTACATCTGTCTGGTAGAAATAGAATGTTTTTTCTCTGGATTGCATAACAGGAGACTTGTTAATTCCCTCTGTGACTTATGTAAAGTTTAGAGATACAATAGCTCTATGAAGGCTCCTTCAATATTGTTGATTATTTAACATTTATGTAAGATCAGTAGCTGTCTCGTGGTGGTTGGGTTGGTAGGGTGTAAGTGAATGTGATACTATTGTGTGGAGTTTTACCTGGCTAAATTGATTATTGGACAGTTAATGCAAGTTTTACACAGCCAATTTTCCTCTGTCAGATTCAAAAGTTTGCTATGCGGTTTCCATCAATCTATGAAGCGGAGTCATTTATCGGTGTTTTAAAGGTAATTGTTGCTTATCATAGTTTACAATCGTCATTCACCAAAATATCTGCAACCTTGGGGCTGAACTTCTTCTAAGATCACGTTCTCTCTTATCAATTCTTGATGATTGTGTTGCTTCATAGGAGATTCTGAAAGCTGACAAGGACCCAGAACCTTTGAATACCGACTTTTGTTCTGAAATTTCATCGCAGTCAGAGTTTATGTCAACAAACGAACACTCCTATAGTAGGTATAAAGGAGTTCGCGTCATTGGAGAAATAGGAGGATGTAACTGAGTTGTTGGGCCCTGATAGATTGTTAAATAACCTTTCACTGATCTGTTTTCTGTTTTGCCACATTTATCTAGATTAGATATCTGTTCTCATTACTTATATTAAGGTATTAGTTGACTTAGCATGTTTAGAGGAAACTTCTCTATAAACACTTTTAGGGGAGAAAAATTGAAAGCTGAAGAGAAATTAACTTATGCATCAGTTAAAAAACAAATTTTGAAGAAGCTAACAGAAAATAACTTTACAAATTAACTTATTCATAAGTTAATTTTGACTTATTGAGAAACTGATTATATTTTTTCTTTATATGTTTTTCTCTTAGAAGTATTTATGGAGACGTTTCTTCAAACAAACCCTGAATTATGTTGGAGACTTTGAATGAATACTGAGACTTTGTTTTATTTGTAGAGGTTGTGAAGAACCGAGCTTCATGACTCCGGCTAACAATTACATTCCACAATTGCCAATATTTGTGAATAATGAGATGAGGCAACCTTCAGGATCCGAAGTAAAGGGAACCACACCCAGTCACAACTTTGAAGGCATGCTCCCAGCCTTGCCACCCAGTTTTTCCTCACTACTAATGGACTGCTCTCAGAACAACCTGGGTTTGTGAGCCTTTTTGTTTTGACCTAATATTTGTTCTGATTTCTATCACAACCTATTTCATTTGAATAAAATCATACATTGCAGCTCTGCCAACTTTTTCGGAGGATATTGAGCTCAAATCCCAAATTGTGGTACATATTTTTTAATTTTGGCAAAGATATTACTGGTTGATGCTTTAATTAACACAATCACATTCATATGATGCTCATTACAATTTAAGTTTGCTCTAAGATGCAAATATTTTGAGGGTGCAACTTCTCTACCGCTGACATGATGTTTTTTTATCTCTTTGATGTAGAGGTATATGGAAGATTCTTCCTTCCAAGGTAGGAATCCTTCTTTCTTATTGCATATTAGTGTCTCTTAACTTGGATAACCATGATGTGCTGTTTTATTTATTTTGTTCATTGTTTCCCTTTCTCCAGTCCCCGGGCAGAATCCGAATGGAAAATTCTGAAAGTTTTTATTTTTGTTTTGTTTGAACATTGATCGTTTTATGCACCTCGTATCATCGGATGCTTTAGTTATGCTTTTTAAGCTTAGGTATTTATTAGTAGTAGAGGTCATGTACGGTCTTCCAAATTGTGTCCAAGAGATTCCTGACCCATTTTCTTGTCATTAGATATGTTGATTAAGGTGGAGAAAGTTATCAGCGAATTGGGGGGTGATATGTCCCTTGAGTTTACCACTCCAGGGAATTGAAATTGATTAACGGGCAGCTTAGCATCTCTCCCTGCTTACTGCACCTGAACCACGAAGACCTTCACCACACATTCCCAACAAATGTACAGCGGACTTCTTTCTTTACAGTGAGGCTAAATTTTGTCTCGTTGTCTTTTATTGTTCAGCAAACAGCAATATCTGATGAAAGGTAATGCATAGTGTTTAGCTAGTGCAACCGTATCAAGTGGTTTCTGTTTAAGAAACCTTAGTTAAAACAATGACCTCAGAGTAATTGTAATCTGGTATAGTACAAATATATTAACAATGTGCTCCTCTCCATTATGGCACCACATGATATTGAGTCTAGCAAAATCGAGTCATAACACCCCTGTTTTTGAATTATGGTCAAAATTCATTTAGAAATTCACCAGTACTTATTTTTTAAAAGTTATTCTCAGCTTACTATCACTCTAACCATGTGTTTGGTTGGTTGCTCGTTCATTGCTTAAAAGTTAAAACGTAGTACCAACCATGCACCAAGTGGTGGAGTTGAATATTTATTTCAGAACAAAAGGAAAGGGCTACCTAAATATCAGCTACTACAGATTTGCTAGGATTAGGAGAGTGAAGAGACAGAAAACGTGGAAAGTCAAACACCGAGTAAACAGAGAATAACAGTTAATTTCTTTCCTTGTTTAACAGGTAACAAAAGAAGGTATTGATCATCAAAACAGTTAGTCCACGTAGTAAAGAGGTAATATTTAGATACAAAATCTTCAGTACTTACTTTTATCATTAGAATCAAACCTTTTGTTCAATAAGCAATTTTCTATTATGCGAGTTAGTGAACTAACGTTATAATTTTCATTGGAAAATAGTATAAATACCGTCTAAAGTATTTTACTTAAGTTTTTTTCATTGAAAGGTCATGTATAGACACTTAAGTGCCAATTGATAACAAGAAAGAAAAAGAATCCAAATAACAGGTGATACGAGGAAAAATAGTAAGTTTTATTTAGGTGTGTGATATGTACAAGAGTGTTTATTATGTATTGTCACTGACACAATTAGGGACGTCAAAAAAATCTGTACCCGCGGATATTCGTGGATAAAACACGTAACGAGTAGAAAATGGATATTAAAAATGGATACTCGCGGGTACGGGTATTTTTGATACACGTATGTTAACGGGACGGGTACGGGTATAATAGTATCTGTACCCGTGGATACCCGTACCCGCTAAACTTTAATTCACAAAAGTACCATTATATATATATATATATATATATATATATATATTATTATAAAACATTCTGGCCTAATTTTTTTTTAAGTTGGACATCTTGTCTTCCGTCTTCATTCTTCAAACTTCAAGTATTGGTACATTTTTTTCTTCCAAGTACACCCCTTGACATTCTTCTTTTTCCTTTATTTGAAATTGTGCATATACATCAAATCCTATATAGACAATGACGTTTATGATATGTTTGTTATCAAATGATGGAATCAAAATAAGAATACTTGGCGAGGTTTATTATTTGTTTATTTTTAGGAATCAATTGGAAAAAGTTGACTTTTTGATCAAAACACTAATTAAAGAATTTTCATTGTGTTGAACGTTCTTTTATATTTACTTTTATAATTATTTGGACTTGTATGAATTTGAGTTTATTTGAACTTTATTTAAAATTTATGACATTCATGTATTTTATTTTATTTTATTTGAATTTATGATTAAATATTTGTTTTTTAAATAATTTTGTAAATACCCATGGGTATCCGTGGATATCCGTATCCGCAGATATGAAAAAATAGGCAGGTACCCGCATAACGGATACCCGAAGGATATGGATACGGGTACGAGACGGATATTTATCCAGCAGGTAGGATACAGGTTAACATCCCTAAACACAACAATGAAAAGTTACATGAAAAACATCAAGTTTGAGAATAAAAATATTATTTTAATATATATTTTAGGTTGAACTATGATTTGAGTTCTGAATAAATTTAGAAATTTTTAGTTGAGTTTCTAATAAATTTTGTTAGCATATTGAATCTTGGATATTTTAAGACTTACATGTTTCGATTAGTCTCATTAGGTAATAGTTAAATCTCATTAGGTAATAGTTACGTTGTACCGTCATTCTTCTTATATGTTGTCACATCATATTTTATTATAAGAGACCTTGATGACATGATAAAATTATTCTCAAATATTTACTATATTTAACATGAAAATTGTTTTTAAATTTAATTAAAATTTTAAATTTCAAATTCAAAAATATAAATTATAAAAATATTAAATATAAAATTATAAAATTATGAATTATAAATTTATAAAATAGCAAAATTAAAAAATTTACGATTTGATAATGATATAATTTCATAATTTTATATTTTAATAGTTTCACAATTTCATAATTTTGTATTTTTATAATTTCATAATTTCACACTTTCATAATTTTATAGTTTTATAATTATTAAATTTCATATTTATATATTTTATAATTTCATAATTATAAAATTATATATTTTTATAATTTTATAATTCGTTAATTTTTGTAATTTTATATTTTTTAGTTTTTTAATTTTATAATTTTATAATTTTGTATTTCATAATTTTATAATTACATATTTCATACTTTTAAAATTTTTGTATTTTTTATATTTTTAATTTTAAAATTTTAAATAAATTTAAAAAAAATCATTAAATATAGTAAAGAATTGAAAAAGGTCTCTTCATAAAAGTATTTTTGCAAAAAAATATTTTGTGACGACATTTAAAAAAGATGAAAAATAAGTGTCATATCGTAATATTAACAACAACATTTACCAAATCACAAAATTTATTAAAAATACAATCGAAAATTCTCAAATTTATCATAAACTCAAAACATAATAATTAAACATATATTTTATATATATAATTTTAATATTTTTTTTATTTTCATTCATGCTACTGTTTTTTTTTTCTATTTTTTCATTTTTATTTTCTAATCCAAATAAGACCTCAAATTAGCTCCCAAATATTCTTTTTCATTGTAATTTTTTAAGTAATTATTTGAAATCTCAATCACCACAATTTTAAGATAAATATATTCGCATGCTTTGGCAGAGATGCAACCATGTAAAAAAAATGTAAAATAGAGAGAAAAAAAACACAAAGAGGCGTGAAATTTTTAGGAAATAAGAAAGTTATGTAAACGAGGTACACATCTCGATTTTCATTGCTAAATCTCATGTATAATGTATAATATTTAAAAAAAAAAAAAACTTAAATGACTCTAGCTCTTTTATGAGGCGATTTGTTCAATGCAACAATATATAACCTATTCCTAGGTGTGTCATTAAAAGTTTCCAAGTAATGAAATAGTTCCAACAATACAAAACAAAAAATAACAGTTAATAAGTTGCAGCAAGATGTTTCCGCGTATTGATCTTTTCTACATATATATATATATATATATACATATATATATATATATATATATATATATATATATATATAAATCTCTTTTTAGGGGAGAGAAGAACTTAATTCTTTAGTGGAGATATATTATGAGACTAGAACCATTCATTATTATTTTTTTCTTATAGTTTAAAATGTATAGGAATAATTAACTTTCGTATTCATAGAGTTGGACGTAATAATGTATATTTAATCTTTGTGATTTTTACTATTCAATATATGTTTTTCTATAACCTTGTGTTATATTCTCGTTTTTAACTACATGAATTGAATGATTGTATATTTGTGAGTATTTAATCATTTAACACGATGTTTGAACCTATACCGTAATAAAACAATTAATTGATTGTGCATCTATAGATAGAACTCAGTGCTCAATAGAGACTATTAATGAAAAAAAAAATATCTAACACATTAGGATTTTTATTGATAAGTTTATACTTATCTCTAAGACATTATGACTTGTTAAATAGTGATATGAAGGCTAGAGTAAGAATTGGAGGTATATTCTTTAGTGTTTTCACGTTGATTTGCTGTATGAAATCTAAGTCTTTGCCATGTATTTTAATTTTAATTAGCTTTCTATATTTAAAAGTAAAAAATTAATATTTTTCATTGTTTTAAAATTCTTGGCCTTATTTTAGTAAATAATCATAGTTTCTGCAAACAACACCAGGCTATGTGGAAAAACTATAACTGAATTTGGACTTATCCATTTTATTACTTTTATGATTTGGTACATTTGTTAATTTTATAACAAATTTTGGGTATACTATTTATTTATATATATATATATATATGCTTTGTAATAATTCATAATTTAATAATAAATAAACATTAATTTATAAATATTTATTAAATTTTATATTAAATATATTATTATAATAAAAAAATTTTATATATACATTTTATAGTAAATATTTAGGATATATATATATATATATTAAATTTTTTTATATTATTATTGTGAGAACTTTTTAATTTGTTAATTTTATGAATAATATTTTTGATAAATAGAAAATATATAAATGTTTATCATTAAATTTTGTCACAAAAACTCATTTATTGTAGTGAGTAAAAAATGTTTTGTTGAATTAATTATCAAAATCATCTATCAACAAATCATAAGTATTAGAATGCTCATCAATAGATTATACTATAATGTTTTTAATTATTTTATTTCAATCATTTAGGTTAAAACATTTTATGTCATTCTTTTACGTTTATATACTTTCTTTGCTCCAAATAGTTAATTTTCAATCATTTACTTTACACTTCTTATCTTTTTCTTTTACTACTTTCTTGCACTTTCTTGGTTTGATATTTCTTATCATTAATTTAGACAAATATTTTACACAATGTTTTTTCTACACTATTTTTATCAAATAGACTATATTTAGAATAGTATATTTATTTAGGAAGATATTTATAAACATTCAACTGGTAAGAATTTAATATAAACTCATGACAAATTGATTTACCATAATGAAGTGTCCCTAAAGGAAATACTTGTTCCCTTCCTAAAAATAATAGTGTGATTATGATTGTTGAAGAGATTTCCTTTTGATAAGTACATCATGAAATATATATATTACACTAATTTTAATATATATTAATCAAATATAAAATAATTTTGGATGGATAATTTTTTATATATATGATTTATGTAAAATGTAAGACCCACTTATTTTATTCTACCCTATTTTTAAAGGGGCTGCCCAGATTATTTGGGCCTAGGACTGACCCATAAGGAACTAAAGACCCTAACATCAGCTAACACTCTCATTTTTGCCACATTACAGAAACGAAGCCACCTTACACTCTCAATCTCCCCAGCTGTGCTCTGCTAGGGTTTTGAGACCCATTCGATTTCAAGTGAGTTTGGCTCATTCTCCCATCCACGTAAGTTGTTTCTACTTCGTACTCTCCCCTTTAGTTGGATTTTCGTATTTCTAGTTAGGTTTCACTGTGATAACCCATTTGGAATCTGTTTCCACCATTATTTTTCAGCTCCTCAGATCTGTTCCCAAAATTGTGGTGCTCGTAGCTTAAGAGTCGAGGTTTTCTGCTAGCTCTTTCTAGGTAAGGGAAGCTAGGGTTTATAGTTATTTGCATTTTTAGTATGCTTTCTTAGTTTGAATCATATGCTTGAAGTATGCTCGTGGTATGATTGCTTGATATTGGTGAAAGCATGATTTTTGGTGTTGTTTATGCGTTTTCACGAGTGAACAGTGGTGAACACTGTTTTTCTCGCCCGAGCGAGCGTGTCTCGCCTAGGCGAGACTAACAGAGGCTCGCCCAAGCTTTTCTGTGCGAACTGTCGCTCAGGCAATTGATCTTCATTTTGAGCGAGGTGTAATCTCGCTTAGGCGAGAAGGGGCTTGCCTGAGCGAGAAATCGCATGAGCCACTGTTCCACTGCTTGAGCTCTCGCCTAGGCGAGAAGGGGCTCGCCTGAGCGAGAGGACCTCTCTCGCCTGAGCGAGGTCCTCTAGCTAGGTCCTCTCGCTAGAGCGAGACTGGAGAAGGTTTTTGTGCTATAGTGTGAATGGCCCACTAACGTGGTTGCTTGCTTGCCGACTTGAATGCTTTACTAGAAAGGTTTGAGGGATGACGTCATGATTTCGATATGAGGTTGAGATGAAAATGATATGTTGCTTTATTGTGTATGAATTGGAAAGTATGAGTTGTATGATTGGTTGCCTATATTCATATACACATTGACATGAGATTAGTATTTATGGGGACTTTCTGATTGGTTGGTGAAACATGTACCAAGTGTGAGTAGGACGTAATTCCATGACTCTTGTAGTGAGAGCTCATGGTGGTGCCTCATCTAATGGACGTAATCCCATGGGCCCTCCTAGTGAGAGTGATTGGTGGTGCCTCACCTATTGGACTTAATTCAATGAACCTCGAGGTGAGAGTTCATGGTGGTGCCTCAATATAAGGACGTAATTCCACGCGAGTATCATGGTGGTGCCTCAAGGCCAGGACGTGATTCCACGAAGGCCTCGTGGTGGTGCCTCATGTAAGGATGTAATTTCGCAGAGGCCTCGTGGTGATGCCTCACCGCTAGGACATAATTCCACGGTCTCGTGGTGGTGCCTCATTATGCGTATCCAGATAGTCTGGTCTTGGAGTCTTAGATGGTTTGGTATCTTTGGTGTGGTTTCTCGTTATTTATATCTTGACTATGTAATTGAATGTTGAGGGTTATGATATAAGAATCTTTTACACTAGCTTACCCTTTTGCTTGTTTGTATGTTTGTGTGTGGTTTCCTCCATTGCGATGATCATCAATTTCATTGATGTGAGCAAATGTGAGAACCCCTAGCAGTGGTAATGGCAATAGGGATACTGCAGCTTGATGGTTATGGACAGGTATTGGGCTTTCTATGGAGCTCGCCGTTGAAGGAATGTTATTAGTTAGATTTCTCTTGTTCTGGACAAGAACTTGTGCTACTTTTGAACTATTGTACTTATGTTAGACAGTGTGGTGCCTCTTTTCTTTCGTTATGAATATGTTTGGGGTACTTGTTAAGACTTTGGCAAGTGTACCAAGTCGCGCAAGTAGTAACCGATAAGACCGGGATATCGTTTCCCAAGAGACTCGTGTATACTAAATATTTGCGTAATTAGTGACTAATTTAAACTAATGAATAAATTCATAATTTGGGTTTTTGTATGCAAGAAAGTAAATATTTCATAAACAAGTAAAATTGAACTTGGATATTTGAAGACTCTAGAAAATGGTAAAGACTAGAAATGCAATGGATTGATATTGTTGGAGTTAGACTTTACCTACTTCACTCTCATGTATATTAAGCAATAAAACTCTTCTCCATTAATTACTAATGTCAACCCACAAGTCTACTCAAACTCTAATTCCTTAGTTGAATGAGCCTAAGTTTCCTTATTTAGAGTCAATTCCTTGAATCCCTAAATAAACAAACCCGCTTTACAAATTAGGGTTTAAGACAACTAATGGGTCAAGTTCTATTCTTAGATACAAGTTCCATTAGGTATTTTGTTCCAATTCTAGGTTTCAAGAGATATTTTCCAATACCTAATGATCCAAATATCATGCAATGAATAGTCAAAACAAAACAAGCTTTAAGCACATAAACAAAGATACTAGCAATCAATAGAAGAAGCATTTATATATTCAAATCATTCAAAAATACATGAAAGTTCAGTGGCTACATCTAACCCCAACAACAATGGGTTTAGCTCTCCATTGTCATGAAGAGCTCAAGCTTACAAAAGGGAGATGGAAAAGGAAGAAGTTACAAAGAGGAAGAGAGGGTAGTTCCCACTAGCCTTAGCAGCCCTTTAAGTGCTCCAAATCGCGTTGCTCGAGCTCCAAAATGTCCAACATCCTTTTCCCCTCGCGAAAACAAAAGAAAAAGAGTCAACTTGCCACATCAGCGAAAACTGGCACCTGGCGGAAGCCTCTCACTGCCATGCGCTAGCGAGAAAACAATGGGCACAACATCCAGCTACCGCCTGGTGGTGTCCAGGTCCCGCCAGGCGGTGAGCAGCAGTAGCGCCTGGCGCTGGCTCTGTGTCGTTGGGCGCTTCCTGTTGACATTTTTGCTCTTCTCCTTACTATTCCGGATCACTCGTTTGTCTGGACTTTTGGAGCAAAACTTCTGATCTATAAAAAGGACATAAAAATGGGGATTAGTGGTATACTTAGATCAATGTAACCCAAAATGTATTTATTTACAAAAGTAAGGTAAAAATTTAGAATTAAGTAGGTTAAAAGCTTTGGAAGAGATGATTTTGCTAATGAAATATAGCTTGGATAATGGTAAAAATTAACATTATCAATATTTTTATTATAATTGATAATTTCAGCAAAATTAAGTTTATTTAAATGTATATTTTGCATTGAATTTTATTTAATTTTTTAAAAATATTTATATATAAATAATTTATAGATAAATGTTAAAGTTTTTTTAAAAATATTAACTTTATAAATTCAAATATAAAATTTTAAAACAATTTAAAATAAATATATTTATTTTAAATTTTAAAATTCAATTTATAAAGTTATTATTTTTAAACCAACTCTAACATTTGTCTATAAATTATTGATATAAATATATTTGAAACAATATTTAAAATTCAATGTAAAATAAAAACTTGATATTGTTAGAAATGTCATTGTGACATTTACATAAAGGTAAAAATTTTGTCTCAATTTGAATACGAATTGAAATTGATTTAATTTAAAAAAAATAGATCAAATTGAGACAAAACAACAAATACAGAGACTACAGTGAGACTTTTCCCATTCAATAGTGACACGTGGCACATAATTAACACCGTTAGTATACTACTAAGAAAAATGACCTAATAACAATGAATTTTCCAAAATAGGGATGCAATTGAGTTAAATAAAAAGAAGAGGAGCTACTTGAGATCTCGTTACAAAAATGGGGATCTCTGTAATAATTTAACCTTTAATTTAAGTAGTATTTTAAAATTAAAATTCAATTAATGATGAATTTTACTAATGGAAAAAGTTTGTTGGTAAAATAGATAAAATAGAATATATTGACAAATTTTACTAACACATTTTAGGCTTTTAGTAATGGATTCGTCGATAAAAATTATGTAGATTTTTTATTACTAACGAATATTTTTGCCTATAAAATTATCGAAAATGGGTCAAAATATCCGTTTCAACTTTTGACAATATCGTGGTTTCGTCATTAATTAATTTTTTAAAAATTTGTTAGAAATTATTTTGATATGTGTGTAAATAAAATGGAGCTGAGTGAGAAGAAGAAAAAAAGTAGGAAGAAAAAGAAACCGAGAAGAAAGAGAAAGACTAGACAATAATAGTAACAATGACACTAACGAAGACAACGATGGAGGAGGAGTAAGAGGTGGACAATCGAAGAGTGTGAGAAGAGGGAGGTGGAGCCAAATGTGGTGGATGCAACAATAATAATGATGATGATAAACAACGGTGATGAAAATGAACAACGACATAAGATAAGGAGAAGGAAGAAGAAGAGTTAGAAAACCAAGTCACAATATTTACCAACGAAAAAAATATTATCAGTAATTATCAACAAATTTATCAATTTATCGATAAAATTAATTGACAATCATTTTATCGACAAAATTTTTTACCATCGATAATTTTGTTTCCCTACAATTATGTGTTCTTTATCAACGTGTTTTGTTCGTTAATAAATCTATTTTTTTTATGTATATACAAGTGAGTGATTGTTCGTAACATGATCAAAATAAAAAAACATAATTAAAACATAATTATCTTATTTATATAAAATTGTTAAATATTTAACTTAGTACATTTACCTAAAAACTCTATTTTTTATTTTTGCGTGCTAGTTTCATTATAGTTATTGATAGTAATAAGAATTTTAAAAAATACAAATACATGTTAAATATTTAAAAGTAACCGTTGGACTAGGAATTAAATTTGAGGGAATGAGAATGAGAAAATATAAAAGTGAGAGAAAAAAAACGTAAAAGATAACGTTGTTTAGATTAAGAACAAAAAAACAGAGAAGTGAAGATAAGTAAAGAAAACATTGGTAAATGATAATTAATAGATAAAAATAACTTTATTGATAGATTTGTAAAATCATTATTTGCCCTTGTATTTAAAATCAATTTAGAATGAATAGTATAAAACTATTTATATCTACTGCTCACATTTGGTCAAAGCATTATTCCCGCAATAACTAAGAATTCAACTTGAAAATATCTACAAATTATCTGACATTTCTTGCACATCTAAAATTGTGGAAAATGAATTTTTATAAATAAAACTAGAAATAAAATAATATTTGAATAAAAATAATTGTAAAAGATTGAAACGATTTTTTAGATCATGTAAAACTTCAAATAATATACCTAAATTAATGTCACATTTGTTCATAAGATAAAAATAGTTAAATTACAATAATTAAAAAATTAATAAACAATACAAATAAAATAACAAAAATATCAACGTCTCATTCTTCTAAATTAAAAATGTAATTTTTTGTGTGCATGTCAAATTTTCTTTCACGAATCCACAACCTTTTTACACATTAAAATTATTAAATCTTAATTTAAAATACTATACATCATTAACTAAAAATAACACATAATATTTTTTAATTAAATAAATTGAGCTAAAATGATTTCATTTAAATTTAAATATGCAATTCAAAAATATAATATTTAATATTTTTTAATTAAATAAACTGTATGAAAATTATCTAAATTAATGTAAATGTATAATTTACTAATATGATTTGAAACCCTGACCTAAATACTTGTTACATATGTCGAAATACCATTTCAATGCTTTCCGGATACATATTTCATTGAGAAAAAATTCACTGAAAAAAAGCAAGATTACAAACTTTTTTTTATCGTGATACAATTTTAGATTAATGTAAATAATACACACTTGAAAGCAAACAAAATGTTAGAGTGGTTAAAATAAAAGATATTTGCAAGAACTCAAAGCATAGCTAAGTCAGTTATTTTATATTAATCTAAAATTGTATCACGAAAAAAAAAACATTAAATATAAGTTTATTCAATAGTTTTTCTACAAAATAAGTAAGAACATTTGTACAAGAAATAAAGGTGTTGGAGCCAAACATTATCGATAACCTCTGACCTAGTTTCGGTGCGTCTTATAAAGTCATTTATTTCATCTCCTTCTAAGAACAATTTTGATCTTTTAAGTATTATATTACAATTTTGCAATCTTGTAAGATTTGATCTTCCTTTACCATAATGGAGAAGAGGGTGGGGGCAGAAGAAAACGAAAGATCACCGAACGTAATACAAATAAATATTTATTTGTATATGGGTACAAGGCACATGATTATGAATATGTTAGGAGCCATAAAATAAGCAGACACAAAAGTTATTCAAAAGGACAAAGCAACAGCATGTGAAGGAAGCATATATTTGCCAGGTAAGCATCTAAAGCACCACCACGTGCCACGAAATTTGCTAATGTCAATCCCAATCATCTTTTGCCACCTGGATTCATCCATTACAAGTTCACAGCAGAATCTATCGTGCTTTCTGCATCTTAGTTATTCTCACGTTGATGCATCAATGATGCTGTCACAGTTTTCAGAAGGGCTAACAACGACAGAGAAAAACAAATTCAAAGTAGAAACCTCTTGTCCCTCACTTCAGTTCGTCATCCATACATATGACATCCCTATATAATCTTAAAGGCACAAGCTTTCATTCACATGATTAGTGTCAACAGAGATTCCCTTATAAACAAAGATAAAGGAATTTGGCCCCACTGTACAGCTAAACTAGTAACACTTACAAGTTATGGAGGAGAACTTCATCTAATTTGCCGACCATGGTTTATATAATCCTAAGGCATTTTCACTCGACCATCCAGGAGCAAATGAACAATCATCAGTTCTCTGTGTCCCTCATGGTCGATCTTTAACATCAACTATTCTGTCACCAAGCCAATAGTGTATAAGAAAAACAAGACAGTTCGATATACCGATGTCTAAGCATAGCCACAAGACATTTTGATTATTTATTACCTTTGAAACTTAAGTTCCCTGTAGATGAGCATCACGCTGAGTGAAACTGGGATCAGAGCTAAGCACAAGTGTTCCAAAGAATGCCCACTGATAATGTAGTTATTTACATGGTACAGTGTCTTGTCAGTAACACCTTCAAATTTTGCAAGCAGATAAATCCCTGGTGCAGGAAAGTTCAGGATTCAGAGCATATGCACAACTTGGATATCCTCAAATCATACGTTAGCAGCTGCTTTATTTTCTTTCAAGTTTACATAATCAGGAACATAGCACAATTTAGAGCAGTGGGTTACTAGTCAAGCCTGTTTCAACTTTCACAGGACCACAAGGACTGGCATGCAGGACGTGAACTACATACATCAAGATGTATTTCTAAAGTATAATGGTGAACTTTGTCCAATATAATAATCAAAACAAGGCATAGCCAATTCGAGATGTGAAGTATAATGGATAGAATGAAGATGGCGGTTATAAAAACTTAGAAGAGTTATATCCCGTAAACATAAAACAATGGAAGGTGTACTTCATGAATAATCATTATTTCTGAGAAGGTCTACTAATAAAAGCACAAAACAATCAAGTCCGAGCATAAATATTCTGAATCACACAATTCTAAGTCAACTTCAATACTCCTCAACCATCTCACAACATATATCATCTTTTGGATACTCCCAGTCACAAAAATAAACTACGCCTCTTAGTTTTTGAAAAAGTTAGATAAGAAAATTTCTATAAAAGTTAAGAGCTCAAGTTTATATTATAGCTTATAGAAAACACTCAATTCTTTTCACCAATATATACTTAAATCCAAATAAGACCTTATCAGTAAAGACTTAAGTTAAAAATGCTATTAGTTATCCACTACTAAACATCAGAGCTATAGTTAATGCAACTATGAAGTGGAATGACAGCATCCTTTTCTCATATCAAGCATTCTAAATATAGCATGAGAATCCTCCCAAACTCAGTAAATGACATAGGGTTTAGTTTTTTTATTGTAGTCTTCTTTTCCTGTGAGGCTACTACAAACCGGGTTACAGAAATGACAGCAGGTTGCAAAAAAGGAAACATTATACACTGATAAATACTTACTAAAGAAAAGCTTTATTTCAAGTTGCTTAGTAAAGAAATGCTCCTATATTAGATTTTACGATATATCCTAGGCACTTTCTCCCTAGATGATACACTGGCTCGATGAAGTCATATTTACTTAACATTTAAAATTTATACATAGAGGTAGTTTTCCACATCCAAAAGAAGGAACGAAGTCACATAGAAACTTTGCTCAGCAAAAACAAAAGAATTACAAAGTCCTCGGCTTACCTGTAGACATAAACCAATATCTTGAGTGAGTGTATTTGGAGCGGTACATGAGTGCTATTACTGGAATAGCTAGAGGCAGAGTCAACTGGAATATCATGCAGAACCGAATATCATTATAAATTCTGCAACCAACTAGCAGACAGAATTCAGCATAGAACTTGACTACTTCAGCACCTTCACTTGGCGTATAAGCATCCAATACAAAATAAGCAAGAATTAGAAAAGAGGAAGAAACTAACCGTTCATAAACTACACATAGAAATGCAGCAACAATGAGTGCAAACAGACAACACAGCCCAATCCTCTGGCCAAATCTCTCAACAACCAAGATAGAGAAAAGTGAGGAGAAAGCCACCATCATCTGCCATCCACAAAACCAGTGAGCTTCGCAATAAAGAACAAAAAAAGGGACAATAAGGAGTGACCCCACTTGATTACAACTAGCAAGGAAAGTATTTTTAGTATTGAGAGGAGTTAATTCAACCAGAAACCTGTCATGGCACTGAATCAATCAACCAGTTTGAAAACAATAGAGCAATGGCAGGATCACAAGATCGAACATAGAATACTGACTAACCGGTAAAGTGTCCCACAACACACGATGGTCATCGGGTTTCAAATGGTAATAAGCAGAGCCAAAAGCCACCCCAGCTATTCCAGCATAGAACAGTGCCCATGTCCAAACCTCTCCTTGGGAACTGCAACAACACAACGATGTCAATTGATGGTTGAAAAGGAACAAACCAATTTCACTTCGCGGGAACCAAAACCTTATGTTGAAGAGACCTCCTTGGAGGGCAAGCACAAGGCCCAGAATCCCCACAACTAAGAACGGGAAATTGGTCATCACATTCAACGTGTTGGGTACTCCTGGAGAACCCAAAATCATGAGAACATGAATGAAGCAACCTAATCAAAATTCAGCCCAAAATTATGATCTCGCGCACAATGCGGGTGGTTACCGAGAAGATTACGCATGTCAACGAATTGGTGGTGCTTTGGAGAGCGAGGGATTGTGGGAGTGAAGAGGATAAAGCACATGCAACACAGAAACGTTGCTCCACATACACGACTTGTCGTCCACCTTCTGCATTGTTGATTCATTATCCAACCTAAACCCATCGTTTTCTTCTTCTGCTGCTGCTGTTTCAAACGCTCTTTGTTTCTTTTTTATTTTGAGTTTTGAAGATATGAAGAAAGGAAAGAAGGTGGGTTGCTTGGGTTTGGAGAGAAAGTGTTTCGTCTGTTTGCACACCGAACACAACAGTGTCCCCACGCTGCCAAGAGAAGAATTGTCGTTTGGGTTCAGTTCAGGGGTTTCACTTCGATTGTGCTTTTGATTTTGATTTGACTTCCTAGTTGTTGTTTTTTTTCTTACTTGAAAAGAAAATAAATAGTATAAAAAAGCACGTTTAACTTGGCCGTTTTTGATTTGATTTAGGTAGGTCCCACGTGGCTACGAAATCAATGTTTCTAACGCATCCCTCCTTTTTCCATTTCTTTTTCTACTTTCATTCACATGTGGTGCTTCTTCCTGCACTCCATTATTTTCTAACACATAATCTACTTGTCTCTCGCCTGATTCGATACCATTATCCAAATTTCCCACTCCGGTATGCCCTCGTTACACTACAACAAAACCTAAACCCCTCCTCCACAATCCGGCCCCAAATACCCCTCCACAAAAAGCTAAACCTAATCAAAGTCAAGAGTTTTTTTGGTCATTATGAAATATTTGGAGGTACAGGAAGAAAAATACTGGGTGCAGGAAGAAGTCCCCTAAGGTGGTTTAACCAATTATTTCTTTACTGAAGCCTGTTTACTGAGCCCAATTCTTAACTCTGGGTCCAACCATAACTTGGTCCATTCATTCCTTTTTCATGCACTTCCATATATTTCAACTTCCATTGTAGAATTATGAAATCATTCATTTATTTTTATTTTCTTTCTTCCTTTTTGCTTTCTCCACCGGCATCCCTTCTGTTTCTTTCCTTTTTTCATCACTACACCTCATTTCATATTCAGTCACAAAATCATAATGAAAATAATCACAACATTTATTGAATTAAAAAAATTTTGATTTAGATTTTAATAAGTATATAAGATCTAATATTTTATTCAAACCCTTTCACATTCCAATCCAATGGTAACCACAAAAAAGAAAAAGAAAATAT
>Ga0214545_1000626_pt1:0-57500 | contig 58612 bp, 27 predicted proteins | sample CNSS4metaG_FD_160064 | JGI IMG/M metagenome (GOLD analysis project Ga0214545, IMG submission 160064) | Root nodule microbial communities from cowpea collected in UCLA plant growth center, Los Angeles, California, USA - CNSS4 | ecosystem: Host-associated > Plants > Roots > Nodule | place... | reverse complement strand
TATTAAAAAAAACAAATATAATTAGTTTGTGAATTAGACTCTAAATTGGTCACTAATATTAATTATCAAGATTTTGGTCACCAAAGTAATATTAGTGTCTAAATTAGTCATTAATTAATTATAATTAGTTGCTACTATAGTGACTAATTATTTTTTATCTCTAAAATTGGTTGTTTGCTACTTAAGAATTTTTTTGTAGAGATAAGACGACTAGATAGTATATAAGTGGATGCAGACAACATCTTATGGACTGATATTTTGGGATTAGATTAAACTTAAAGTTCACTTCTTAACCATTTTCAATGAAAGGCCTTTTGGTGATGCCATGTTCTTTTATCGATGAGTATAAAAGTTGAAAAATCATGAATTTCTTAAAACTTTGTACCTGTATATGTTAAATATAAAATATGATTCTTAATTTTTATGAAGTGGAGTCACATTATCTTTTACTAAATGTGTTATTTTATACAATGAATTAAATTGAACTGAAATAATTCATTATCTAAATAGTTAAAGGTTATTATTTGAATTTTAATTAATTTAGTTTGCGAATATTTTAATAGAAAATAAAAATTGGGATATTAAATTCTTTAATTCTTAAACTTTTATGCGAAATTCAAATTCATCTTTGTTTAAAACATTGATTTAATTTTAAAGTTGAATAGATATAGTCCTTCTAATCTAAGTGTTATGTGTCAAACGATGTTTTAGATTAACATTTGAATTATTTTTATCATTTTAATTTAAGTGTTATGTGTCAAATGACGTTTTAGATTATCATTTGAGTTATTTATATCATTTTACACGTTTAAATTCAAATCTCAACATATGATATTATTTAATACCTAAGAAATTAAAATTATTGGATTACAATGGTTATATCTATTTTTTAAAACTTATTAATGAAAATGTATAAAGTCTAAAATAAAAATACTTTCAATTTTACGTAGAAAATATTAACAGTTAGTTTATTATGGTGGTCAACTCATCAAGTGTATTTCGTGTCTTTTCTAAAAAAAATTATCTCGCGTAAGATATAATGGAGGTGTAATGGTTATTTATATATATATATATATATATATATATATATATATATATATATATATATATATCATGCACAGAAATATCGTATTGTACGCATTTCAAACCTTCATTAAATTGTGGACAAGTGACACAACGTGATTCGTACGTGCATGTTCATTCATATAGTACTACATAATAATCTCATAAAACTTATCCACATTGAAGAAAACCCTTATAACAATATTGTTTACGAGGACCTTGACTAAATACAAAAAATATTTATTAAAATGTGTGGTGATGAATAATTATAGAAGCCAGCAAGTTTTATTGACCAAAAACTTAAAGTTGGATCAATGGCTATGAATTTTATAATAATAGCCTAAGTATAGTCCAAATGAATAATAATAATGTAATATAGGTTTTGGGAGTTCATAGCTAGGCCTAGCAACACAAGTAACAAACGTGGAGGATTCGATCACCACCACCATTCAATTTGTCTCATAATTTTGCAACAAGACATGAAGGGAACCTCCACAGTCAACATAATCAACTACATCTATTCATGTTTCTACCACAATTTTGTAAATATCTTTTCAACATTAAAATAATTATTAACTCATAAGTAACTATTTTACATTTTATCTCAATATTGTGCGAATAATCTCTAATGCATATCTTCCTCTCTTTTTTCTTTCAAAAACGTATTGAAACTAATTTTTGTAATGTATTCTACACAATGTAAATTAGAAAGTTAAGAAAAGGGAAGGGAGGGTGCAACCACAATCCCATATATTGAGGATTCATCCTTTTTATTACTAAATCGTTTTTTAGAGTCTGAATTAGTTAATGTTTTATATTTTATATTTAATTATATAAATATTTTTTTATATTTTATATTTTATACTTAATCATATAAAATATTTTTAAACTTTTAATTGATTAGTTAATATTTTTAATTAAATAAATTAGAATAATTATTATATTTACACATTAAATTATTTTATTATAGCTAATAGTTGAAACTCAATTTAAAAGAGTTAATGATTGAAATTAAAATATTATTATATATTTACACTTCTTAAAATATAATATAGAAAAAAAATTATTTTTTAAATTATTTTTTATTTAAATTTTAATTTTATAAAAGATCAACGAGCTGAATCAAACAGATCACCTTTTAACACGTAAAAATATAGACTGGAAAACTAGTTCAAAACAGATTAACAATTTAAAATTTTCAATTTAGTCCATCCCACTTTGAACGGGCTAACAAACAGACCGTTAAACCTATCCGCAGTCGTCCTTTTTATTACCAAATCATTCTTTCAATTCAGAATTTTATAAAACTGTTACTAGACCATCTATCATAAGCTCTTTTTTTTTTCTATTTATACACCCTGAAGTGATAAATTCATCCTATGTAAAATTATTTTATGAACTTTAGTTTTTTTCTTTAATTAGATTTTAAGTTTCTCAAAAATTTAGATATTTTTAGTTATTTCTAATAAATTTGAGTATTTTTAATAAAATTTGAGTATCCAATAAATTTTAAAAAATTAATAAATACTTAAATTTATAATACTTGAAACTTAATTAAGTTTTAATTTTTTTTACTGTTTTTATTTTTAATTATCCATTTCATACATGTTTCTTTTTTATTTTTTATTATTCTCCCTCACTCACCATTATGAGTGACCAGTAATGAAGATAGACATAAAAACATTTTAATACAAGTGAAAGGCGAGTTAGATATTTTAGTCTGCTGATCTTATTAGATTTATCACATATAACCTATAAATTGTCAAGACCAAATAACATTCTGGTTAAGATTGACATGCATAACCCTTTCAACTAAAATGCATTGATCTAAGTCCAACACACGTATACATTTCATATAAAACTTAAAAATATATTTAACCTTTCTAGTGAGAATGGCGATAATTTAAATAAAGGGTATCAAGTATGTTGAGAGAAATTATCTCTTAACTAGTATTTTGTAATGTTGTCATTTCTCTACTAATCAAAACAACAAATAACACACACATGGAGACACAATGAAGGAGATTGTTATTGTGAAATCCTCAAAAAGTTCGTTCATTCCATCAAACACGAAATAAGAAAAAAAGAAAACAACTACAATGAACAAGAAAAAAAACATGAATAGAAAACTGACATTTAAACTTATGAATATAATTTGATAGTAATGACCTTGTTGATTTATTTTTTTTTTTTCCTTTCCTTTTAAATTTGTGAGAATTATCCTACTTATCCAAGGTTGGCCAAGTAATGCAACTTATGTATCTTATGCAAAGCAACTTGTCCTAACCCATTTTTATGTGACCTTTCTTCACCACTCACCTCTCTTCTCATTTCTCTTTTTCCAAGAACTTAAAGATGGATAACCACAATCATAATCTTATTAGTTCTAAAATTATACTAAATGAATCAATAGACCTTTAAACCTACTTGTTAATTTATAAAAAAGAAGTAAATAAAACCTATTTGTTAAGAAAATTCTTTAAAGTACTTTTTGGGAAAATTTTAAGTACCTTTTGAAACTATTCCAACTGACTCATCATGAACCTCACTTGGTATGAAACAACCAAAAAAACAGCTAAATATGCACCAAATTTTATGCATGTAAAATAAAAGTTTGATTAAAAAAAAGTATAGTATATAAACAACTTAGTTTAATGAAAACAAAACTTAGGTAAATTTTAAGTAGCTTTAAGATAGACAAAAAAAATATAGAAAAATGATAGAAAGCATTGAGATGACAATCAAAGTGGAGTGTAAAGAATAAGGGGTTAGGGTTTATAATTTTTTTAGATAAAAGTGTATAATTGGTAACACAAATATAAAAAAGGGGAGAGGGAGTGTGAACAGAAATCTAAAAGGGTGTTAATATGGAAGTTCCATTTTAACCACATATAATATAACTTTGATGTGATTTGGGCCTAGCACGTGATTGTTTGGTCAGGGAGGAAAAGCTTTCGCTATTTCCACCCCTCCTTTATGTTAGTTATATGATGAAAGACATTTTCCCATTTAACTTCAATATCCTTAGTTTGGGCCAAGTATTTGATATGGGAGAATTTGGGTATTTCTTCCTGCACCCCTAATTTTTTTTAAAAATCCAATATAATTCTATTGTAATTATAGTTCTGAATTGTGTAATTCGTAGATATTTTAGATTAAACAATTTGTATGCAAAATTACATTCTGGATTGTACAATCTAAAATGTAAATTTGCATTACAAAATGTAAATTTCAGAATGTAGTTTTTCATTATGGATTGTAAAATACAAAATGTACACAAAATGTGAAATCCGATACTTACATTTCATGTTTTTTATTATTGATTCTCACCTTCTTTCTTATACTTCATATTATTACGATCTTTTCATTTATTTTAACAGACATTTATAAATGTTTTTTAGGATGGAGGTGGAAGAAGACGATGGGATGGGGTGGAGGTGGAAGAAGATGAGTGGAGATGAGGATGGAGAAGGAGGTGGAAGAAGAAAATAGGGTGAAGGTGAAGGTGGATGAAGAATATGGGGTGGAGGTAGAGGAAAGTATAAAGATGTCGTAAGGGTGGAGGAGGGAAATAAAGGAGATCAAATTTGACTTTTTCATTTGCTTATGGGTGCAGTAAGAAAACATCAGGGTGCTGAAAAAAAATCCCGACAATTTGGTTCTTTTTTTAGGAGAAACTAAAGTGGTGGAGGGAGATGAAGATAAAGGGAGTGTGTTTACTCCGGTAGTTTGGGAAAAAAAAATTCAGAAGTGCATTAGATATAGGGAGAGTGTAAATAGTAGTAATCAGAAGATGATAAAGTATTTTATTTAAATAAAGTGCATTATTTTATTTTATTTTATTTTCATTTAAATAAAGTATTTTAATTGTTACTAAATGTAAAAGATTTTTTAAATAATAAAAAAAATTAATAATTAATAAATATAAATATTAATCAGCTCTTTTAGTCAATATTGTTTAATGTTATTTTTCTGTTAAATTTTATAAAATAAATTCCATGATTTACATAACATTCAATAAGATTATTTTTACTCATTTTCCCAGTGGAGCTTTTTCCCCGACTTAAAAAATTACCTCAATCGAGATTAGCAAGAAAATAATTCTTGAAAGTTTTCCTAGTTATCATTAGAAATTAATTTGAGTAAACTATTGACAGAAAATGTCATCGATAATAATAAAAAAATCATTGTAGATATCAATAAAACAATAATAATGTCAAACATCAATAAAAGAAAATCTAGTTCACGTTAGTAAAAAAATAGTATCATTGATATTGACCCAAAAAACCCTTGTTAAGCGAGAAATAACAATTGTCTACCACAAAAACAATTAAAAATAACTCTTATCGAAATTAATTAAAAAAAATTAATCGCCATAATAGAAAATAATCATCCAGTAATACTATAATAGGACGGTGATAGTTTGACAGCATAAGACAAAATTAAATTCATTTAACATAAAATACAATAATATTTTAATTTTATTTATATTATTTTTTAATATACAAGTGTTATATTTATTATTATATTACTAAAAGATGTATTTTTAGGAGAAGTGTAAAAAAAACCATTTTTTTCATTATAATATTAGTCAAGTGGACAACACTCCATCCAACCAAAGTCGCATAGAGAAGAGAAGAGAAAGAAAATAAATAAATAAATAAATCAACTTCAAAATATGAAAAATAAATTATTACTCGGTCCAACTTAAAATTATCTAATTGTATATAATAAAATAATATTTTAAAATTCAAAAATTCAAGTTCTTTTAAAACTTTTTTATTCAAGCAACATATTTTATCATAAAATATTTTAAATTTTTATAAAATTTATTAATTATCATCTTCAAATTCTCAATCCAAACACATTATAGTGGTTTTCACTCTTGTTTAAGAATCAAGTTGGAATATAACTAATCATTATTTTCTTCAGACCATTTTTCAAAATTTAGATATGATTTTAAAATATTATATACAATTAACTGATTAACCTGAAAAAGGATGATGTTCATGTATTTAGAAGAAAATTATCCTAAAAGAATAATTAAGTTTTTTTTTTAAGAAAAAAAAAAGAAGAAAAGTAAGATAAAGATACGAAGAAGATGATTAATTATCAAACAAGTCTAGTTTAAAATATAAATTAAATTGCATGGGAATAAATGGCATTATTCTTAATTTGCCATAACAACCATTAAGATAGGTTTAAGTAACATTTATGAACTATTCTTTTCATGAACATAATCTATCAATATTTTAGGACTTCACTTCAAACTAATTTGGTGTGGTAAGAAAATAATACTAAATGATTCTTCAACGCATTAATTACTTGTATCAAATTTTTTGATATTATATATATATATAATCATATGTTTTTAACTTTATTTTTATAAAATAAAAATAGAAACTTAATTTGATGTAAAATCTTGAATGAGTTTGAGATTAATATGATCTAATTTGACTTGAAATTAATTAGCTAATGAATCAGATTACTTTAATTTTTTATTTAATTTTTTATTTCAAACTGAATTATCGTAAAAATTAAAATATGTTTCAATTTAATTTATTTTCTTACTATTTCAACATGATTTACTTTTTTATCTATATTTATTTTATTGTTATGTCTCTAAAAAAATATATTATTCTTATATCCATTTGTTTTTAAACTGATTATTTATAAAACTGAAAATATATTTCGAATATATTATTTAATATCTAAAAGAATATTGTTTTAGTTCTTAAATAATCTTATTAATATCTCAAATTTAAAATCTCGACATCAAATTTGAAAACATCAATTATGTGTAAAGTGGAAATTTTTTTGTTTTGTTGATACTCTTTTGTTAATCAAGTTAATCCATGATATATATCTTTAAAAAATATTTTAAAAAATAATTTATTTTTAAAATAAATAAAAAAATTCTTCGTTTAAAGGGTGTCCTTGTTCCTTAATTTTTTTTTTCTTCAATTTCTTCATTCTTTCAATTAATTTAATCTTTTCGACTTTTCTTGATTTAGATACTCTTAACAAATATAAAAGAATGAAAAAAATAATTGTAACTTTCTCCCCTATGTGCGACGAAAGCACGGAAATTGTGTGAAAATTAAAAATTAATAATATAAATTGTATATTAAAATATGTAAGTAACTAAAATTAAATAATAAAAAATAAATCAATTTATTTACATTTTAATAATTTGTTTCACTGTAATTTTATTATCAATCAAAATACTCATCAAATTATTTTCAAAGCAAAAGGTTAAATCATTTCATTGGTCTCTATTTTTGTAGAAAAATATCAACTAGGTCTTTCTTTTGTGTCAATTGGGTCCCTATTTTAAAAAATTCGTTCTAATTAAGTCATTTCCATTAATAGTCAACTAAAGGGGTTAATTATGTGTCACGTGTCAGCACGCGATTTTTTTTATTTTTTTAAATAATAATTGTCACGTGTCAAACTTATGGTGTGTCACATGACAGAAATAATATGACGTGACAGTGTCAATCTCATGTGTCACTATTGAATATGTAAAAATTCTCAATTTAGTCCCTATGTTTATTATTTTGTCTCAATTTGATCTCAATTTTTTTAAAACTAAATCTCTATTCAAATTGAGACAAAATTTAACCTTTATATATAGATGTCACAATAATATTTATAACATGATTAAGTTTTTATTATTGAACTTTATTTAAATATTGTTTCAAATATTTATATATCAATACTTTATAGAAACATGTCAGAGTTGGTTTAAAAATAACAACTTTGTAAATTGAATTTTAAAATTTTAAATAAATATATTTATTTTAAATTGTTCAAAAAATTTATATTTTAGTTTACGAAGTTTTTATTTTTAAAGGAACTCTAACATTTATCTTAAAATTATAGATATCTAAATATTTAAAACAAATTTCAAACAAAATCGATGCATAATATACATTTAAATAAACTTATTTTTGTTAAAAATGTCAATTATAATAATCATACCATTGTAAAATTTATATAAAAATTAAATTTGATACAAGGATGAAATTGATTAAATTTTAAAAAAATTAGAATAAAATTGAGACAAAATAACAAATACAAAGACTACACTCAGAGGCGGATCTTGACAAAAAATATTGGAGGGACCAAAATAATATAATTTTAAGATTATTAAATTTGACTATTAGTACAATGCTTCAAAGAGTGACTTCTCTACTAAACAATTTGATCATTAGTATAATACTTCAAAATATGTGAAGAAGTAGAATCTACATTGTTTTCATTAATAGTTTTCTTTTTTTATCACTTTTAAACGATGAATTTATTCTTTTATTCTTTATTAATATACTTTTTTTTGTAAATAATATTAAAATATAATTTATCATAATCTAATAAACAATTGAGACACATAATCATTAAAATAAAAATATATTATAGTTAAGTCACAATTAAAATTCGGTTATGAAAATATACTTTTTTTTCTATATTCATACAAAAGTGAACAAAAAGTTGATGAGATAAAAAATAATGTTTTCATTATCAAGTGAGACAAGAGACAAGGAATGAAGAGTATAAATGAGAAATGAAAGCAAACAAACGAGAGTTTGTGTCTAACTTTTTTTTCTTCAAGAAAAAAAGAAGAAAATATATCAGAGTGAGAGATGATTACAATTTGTGAAAAAAACTTAAAACACAATAAGAATGAAAATAAAAATTATCTTAATAAATATTTGGTTTAATTACTCTTTTGATTCATGTTTTTGTTTAAAAATGTTAAATTGGTCCTCTAGTTTTTTTTAGTCTCAATTTTGTCTTATTTTTAACAAACTAATGCAATTTGGTCTTTAAAGATCAATTTCTTTAAATCTCTTAAAACGGATTAATGATTATTTCATTAAAATTGAAACTTTTAATAGGGATGATTTGTTTTGTTTATGTAATTAATATAATCCTAGTGTCAATATTTTGACAAAAATATGACCAAAAAAGAAATTAAACCTAAATATTTTTATTTTTTATTATCTATTAACATTAAATGTTGTGCTTTATAAAATAAATAAAAAATACATAATTTAATTTTGATAAATTCTTAAAATTTAATACTTACAATTAATTTTAATAAATTTCCAAATATATATATATATATATATATATATATATAATTTAAAAATTTTCAAAATTTGAGGGGGTCATGGCCCCTCCCTGTCCCCAAAGTCATCCTCCACTGACTACACCGAGATTTCTCACATTCAATAATAACATGTGACACTGTCACTGTCACATCACACTGTCTCTATCATGTGGTACATCGTAAGTTTAACACGTGGCATTTAATAATTAAATATGTTAATGTACTACTGCAACGAATTTTCTAAAATAGAAACTGAATTAAAACAAAAATAAAAAAGGAACTTACTTCAGATTTTTCTAAAAAAATAGAAAAAGATATATTTAACCTATTTCCAAATTTTCATAATCTGCATAATTTCACTTTCACTCCTACTTCTTTATTTACTCTTCAACTTGATTCTCAAATCCAAACACAATTTAAATGAACGGTTTAGAATACCAATCTTGTCTTCAACACCCTCATGTCATTGTTTTGTCCTGTCAAACTCAAACTGTCTCTAAAATGTACCACATGCACAAAAAATCTAATATAATGGTTATTAAACCTCTATTAGTCCAATAGAGATCGTGACATAACTCAAAGTAATTAATATTTATTTTCATTAACTATACGTTATAAAATGACCATTTCTATTAACACAGGGCATCAACTGCTCAAGAGTTTGAGTAATTTCTTGCTTTTAAAACGAGATTTTTTTTTAGTAATTTTTTATATATTAAAGTTTATTCAAATGAACAACTTTTTTATCAAATATTTTTTACACGTACATATTTTAAGACTGAATCCTTAATCACACATGCTTAAGAGAAACAACCACGTCATGTAATTTTCCTGAATTCTCTCCAAACTACGATGATTAAAAAAATGGGTATTTTGATATCATATGAAAAATTTGTCTGATACCATAGATTAATGTAGATAAAAAGTACTACTATTTAGTAACATTATTAACAATGTTTAACTGATTAACACCATATATATAAAATATATATATATATATATATATATATATATATATATATATATATATATAAGACATTGACACAATAGAATAGAAGGTAAGCAAAGGAAGTGCACTTTTAGAAAAGTAGGTGATGACACACTTTGTTCAAACCAAAGGACTAAGTTGGGAATTGTGAGATAGTAAAACTAGGAAAAGAGAAAGTGGTTTATGTGTTGGAATTTATGGTAGGGCAACCAATATGATTCTAAGTAAGTGGAATAATGTTAAAAAAAGAAGTAGAAGAGGAACAAAAAAACTTATTACCTACACATGCTTTCACGTTCCATAGACATAGTGTGATAATGAGTAGGTTAATTAAATTTGGATCAAGTTTCCGACCACTAAGATAAAGGGATTTGAAAGTGAATAAGCATCAATGATTCTAAACCCTACCAAAAAAGCAACCATGAAAAGACAAAGCACAAATGCGATATCATTCTTCAACTCAAACCAATTTGAGTGCGAAATATTTTTTTCATTTTTTTTTTTACTTTGCTTCCTTTTCATTTGAGCTTCTTATTTTGTCTTGTTCCATTTTATTTTTCAATTGGACATTTTTATAAATTAAAATTTTGGAAGAAGCAAATGTGTTTCAATGTTTCATGTCCACTTATAGAATTACTTATCAACAAAATCACATCAATTTACTTGTGTTTGTCATTCCCCATTTCACCCTAGAATAAAATAGTAATATAAACTATTACATGGTTGACAAAATGTAAATTATAACTTTTTTTTTATTACTAGAGATTGTGGATGATATCAAAAGAAAATATAGCATACATTAAAAATTAAGATTTTTAATAGATATTTAAACCTATATAAACTTTATTTATTTTTTTAATTTGAAGTTGAGTTTTGTTAGAAAATAAACTAATTGGTTAATTCATTATTCAGTTGAAGAGGCTCAAGTTTATAACAGTTGTTACTTTTATTATATTTCAAATTGTGTTCTCCATAGTGAAATAACGAGTTTCTCAAGTTAAAAAACGTAGAAAGATGATATGAACAAAGATAGGATTTTGAAAATACTTGATTTGTTATATTTACGAAAGTAGAGCCATAATAAGCGCTCTAATGATTAACAGGGCCAGTGTAGATCAAATATTAATCATTAGTTGCGTGACTAAATCATCTGTAATGATTGTTGGTTTTTATTTCTGTGCAGTTTAAGATTTTAAGATTTTTGGTGTCATATTTGTAAGTTGCTAGTATATGTAAAATTGTATATTCAAATTCTCTAGATAAGGTGTTAGATTCTATAATTGCGGGTGAATAAATAAATACATATATATAATTAAAAAGGTAGATCTCATTCCGTCAAATTTTTAAGGACAATTGTTTTTTTAATAATTATGTTTAATATATGTTTTCGTTACAGTAAATTGAAATGGGATTCCATGTACATGTTTTATCACCTAAACGGTCAAATTTGCATTTGGTATCTCACTTAAAAATAATTAATGGTAAAAATTATAATCAATTTTTTAGTTAATTGTGTATCTATCCGAAACAAAATATATTATTATTATTATTATTAGTTAAGAAAAAATAAGATTTTTTTCTTCTCGTGTTTTTCTCTTATAACACCTAAAAAAGATACTAGGAAGAGACGGTTAAACAAGCACACTAATGTATTAAACTCACTCCTCACAAATTCCCTAGGATTTTACCCCTTTGATACATGTTCTTGCCGTACTTGTTTCGATACGAAGCCAAGAATAATACAGCAAGAGCCACACAAAAAAAAGTCCCTTTTTTCTCCCCTCTTATACCATCTTGTCTTCATGCGCCTATAACTACGCCCTCTAACCGAGTTAGCTCCGCATCATGGGAGATTACCAAACGTGGCGGTACGTTCCCGAGTTTTTGGGGATCCTGCCGTTATGGTTTGACTATTAATGTTCAGGGAGTGGGTCGCTCGATACTTATTTGGGTCGATTTACTTAGGCCCATTGGTCGGGTGAGACTCGGGCGCGTCTGGCCATTACACTAACCCTCCAAGCTTTCGGACAATTTATTGGGCGAGAAGGTTGTACCACTCTCCCTGTGCGCGTGAGTCCCAGTTACTTCCGTTATTTCTCCTTAGGGCTAATAGGTGAATGCCACGTGGTCCATGTTCTAGAAGGTTTCAACTGCTAAAAACTTAGGTTTCCCTCCCAAATGATGACATTTTATGACCGTGTCTCCTCATTTTCTCCTCCTTTTCTTACGCTCTTCCTCTTCCGCTTCTTCTGTCGCCGCTCACGCCGCTATGCCCTTCTTTATCAGTGTAGTGTCTGCTCTGTTTTTCTCCAGGTACTTCATTTTCATCCTTACTTCCTTCGATTCCAAGCATTTCCACTTGTAGTATGATCCTCTGATTTTGCTAAAAAACTGAGTTTCGAGGTTTTTGCGTGATAACTCCTGATTGAGGTTTTGGATGAGTAATGTAGGTTAACTAATGAAAAAATGCTTACTTTAACCACAACGTCGTTAGTTTAAGCAGCATTTTGCTCGTTCTAAGGGCTATTTCTTTGCCCTAGTGGGCGGTTTTCCAGTTTTTGTCTTCCTGAGCAGTTTTTCTGAGTGGTTTTCCGGTTGTTTCTGGCTGTGTGAGGGGATCCCTAGGTTGGAGTGCTTGGTTAGAGTTTGGGTGAGCTGATGACGACCTATGACGAGTTATATCCTTGGGCGTCTTTAGAACTTCGCCGAGAGATGTCAAGTTTTACCTCCGATCCAGTGATAGATCGGTTTCGTTAGGGGCAGAGATTATGTCAGAGTAATGAGGCGAACGCTACTGTGGTTCGTTGCGGATTAGATGAGCCCGTATGTGCTGATATTGAGGCTGATTTGGCTGCGGGGCACTTCTGTTTTTTCTACTCTACTTTATTTTCTAAGGTCGGTCTAAGGCTACCCTTGAACTCTTTTGAAAAAACTTTACTAACCGAGTTGAACGTATCCCCTGCACAACTCCACCCTAACAGTTGGGCTTTCATCCGAGCCTTCCATATCCTTTGTACGCATTTTGGGGTGGTTCCGAGTGCAAATGTCTTTCTTTACTTCTTTGAGATGAAGAAATCAACAAAAAAGGTGTGGTCGTCCTTGAGCAGTGTGGGGGGTAGGGGTCTCCTAACTCTGTTCCAGTCATCTTACAAAAACGTTAAAGGTTCTTTTATGAAAATTCAAGCGTCGCCCAAAAAACCCGACTTACTTGAGGGTTTCCCTTTATACTGGACTCAGAATCCGAACCTTGTCGGGGCGAGACAACTCAGAGATCTCGAACCACAAGAACGGGAGCATTGCTTGCTGTTGGAGCAGTTGAAAACTATCTTTGAAACAAAACAAGTATTGAGCTATGAATACTAGCCAGTTAACCTCAAGCTTTACATCAGTTTGTTTTCGGATAATTGACTTTTTTGTGTTTGCTTGTCATTGTGCTTCCTAACTTTTGTTATACTCCTACAGAGTCGAGAATGGGTATGTCTAAGCAGGATCTGGCGAGGCGCCTGAAGAGCATCCGTGCACCCCTTCTTCCCCGACCAGTTACCGGGGAGGCCTCGACTAGAGTAACCGAGGCTCTGCAGATTCCTTCAGACGATGAAGAGACTGTGTTCGAGACAGGGTTGAAACGCCGTAGGAGAGGATCAATGACCCGAGCGGCCTCTGAGGCATTAGCAACGTCGTCCCAAACCCGACCCGAGCAGACAACGTCATCCATCAGACCGCTACATCTCGAGGGGTCAAGCAGTGGTGGCCAAAGTTTTTAGGATTCATCCTACCAACACGTGTCGCATTCCTTAGCGCACAATGTTTTTGAAGGCGATCTACAGTGCTTGCTGAATCAAGATCCCTTCTCCGTTCAAGAAGACATATGTGCCTTTCTTCATAAGGCGAAGGTGTCCACCATCGCTTTGTGCAAAAAATTGAATCAAATGGGCCTAACTGAGGAGAGGAGAGAGAAAGAGATTTCCGCTGCGAAAATGGAGATAGCTAGTGTAAGACCCGTGAAATTTAATTAATTAATAAATGCGGGTTGTGGAAGCCTTTATGTCATTTAATAGTGATTGATGTGATGTGGAAAAGTACTAGCTCATGTGGTTGAGAGTACTTTGATTATGTGATAGGACTTGGGTTTGAGTCCTAAGTATGTCAATTGTGTGTTATTTAATTATTGGTATTTTTAGTAATATGCTTAATCATGTTAAGTGATAATATAATCATAGAATTATATTAATCATCATGAAACATGAATTGGTGAAATGGTTATGCATTGATTTGACATTGGAATGGGATGGCTTCGAACCTTGGTTAACCTAAATTAAACTTTCTTTTTGCCAAAATTCCTTTGGCATGAAGGTGAAAGGGCAAGGAAAAACCCTAGCTGAATGGCAGCCAAGGGAGGCTGGAGAATCATCCATAATGGTTCTTGAATGGTATTTACAAGCATCATTAAACCAAATTTGCGTTTTGGTAATTAACCTAGCGTTAAGGCACCCTTAAAAAGCCAATTTTAGGTTAGAAGAAAGGTTTGCAAGGTTGCCATTGTTACATAGTGAGAGGAGAGCGAATTTGAGAGTGTGTTGAGAGAATTAAGAGTCTATTTGAAGCTGGAATGCGGGAGCACTAAGGGAAGACATTTTTTGGCCAAGAAGAAGAATCTCACATTCAAATTAAGCAAAGGAGACCAGGTTAGGGGATCTGGAAAATCGTACCTTATTGTATATTGTATAATTGCATGAACTGTATGTTGAATGGGTGTATTTGAACTGTCTAAATTGTATGAAATTTGCGTTTCTGGAATTTTTCCAGAAATCGTCTGGCGGGTGATGATTGGCCGTCAGGCGACTTATCTTTTCTGTGTGAATTTTGGGTTTTGGAAGAAGAACCGCCTGGCGATACACCGGCTACGCGTTATCTGTGCACCAGTTCTGCTTTCTGTTTGAACTGCCTGGTGGTGATGAATTTCCGCCAGGCGACATGAACCATTTTGGTTCGATTCTGACGATTTTGGGGTCTTTGGGCGATTTTGATCATGGGAAAACCAGGGTTATTCATTGAAGGATGGTTTGATGTTGAATTGACGTCGAAATTCATGTTATGGATAGTTAATTCGAATGAAACAGTGTTAAGGTTGGGAAGATTGAGAATTTTGCTGATAGACGAATTAGGGCTGTAATTTTAAAGGAAAATTTGTAGGGAATGATTGAAAGAATGCATTTGGGACGAGATTCGCATGCGATGGGGTTGAGCAATGGATTAAAATCGTAATGATGTGCAAGACATAAGGTTCGCAGGTGCAGGAACCCCCTGACGGCACCCATTTGGCCGCCATGCGCTATACCAAAGAGGCGTGGTGTTCTATTCACGAAAAATGCTATTTTTCGTACTTTTCGCGCAACAGTAACCGTCGGGCGGTGGTTTAGTCCCGCCGGGCGCTAGTTTTCTGATTCTGGGCGCTAGGCACCACCAATTTTTCTAGTTCGCGCAGTTTTCGTAAAACTGCATTTCCTAATTCGTTAACCGTCCGATTTTGGTGAAAATTTGACAGGGGGTCCATAACATGTGGTTCTTCACTTTGAACGGTGGAGATTGGATTTGGAGGTTAGTAGCTAGAAATATACATTACTTAATATTGCTGATTTTGGAGTTTGTAAAATACATGAATAAGCCCTTGATTAGTTCAAGTGACTTCTAATGAAGCATAATTGGGTTATGTGGTAAGTCTCTATCAATTTGAATGTTCCTTTGGGTTAGTCACATGTGGAGAATTGGTTTGGTGAAGGCATGGGTGTTAATATTAAATTGCATTGGTGCATAAGATCATGTGCTTAAAATTGTTAGAGTGTTGCTGCTTATATTTTGTTTGAGCATGCTTGGGATGGTCTATATGACTAGGGGATGAATGCACATGTGAGATGCTATAAGGCCTAGAACATTATAGATGACAATGCTTTTCATTAGGGGTACTGTAACATCCCTGGCTACCCTTCTTCGTCCATTCATACCGGGCCCAGAGGCTGTCAGGTTACTACAGCCCAATGCACCCCAACCCCTCACCCTTCTCCGTCCATTCATACTGGGTGGGTTGTTGCCAGTGGGAATCGAACCCCCAACCTGACCTTTAACACCTCTGGCACACCAGCAGATGCTACCAGTTGCGCTGCAGCGATGTCTTTATTTGCCAGAGCTTCCGCTTGACCCCCGGTCCTTGTGGAATTCCGTTTATTAGATCCCGCCCCTCGGCTAAATTTGGAGATGGAGGCACTAGCAACATAAGGCGAGTACCTCTTGTCCGTTCTTTTGAAAAAAGGGGCATCGTTGGTGCGTCGAACATCACGCGTCTTGTCATCGCCGTTTGCACGTTTCTCCTGTCGACATTTCTGCCTCATTACGTCTTCAGCCTCTATATGTGTGGTGGCTCGAGATCGGATTTCAGACAAAGACAAAGTCAGGATCCTGACAAGGGACTCGCTAAATGTGTTAGCACGCAAACCTTTTACGAAAGCGTCTACTAAGATCTCCTCGTTTGGGCTCGAAATGCTGGTACACGCATCACAAAAACAGTTTAAGTATTCCCTTAGCGTCTCGTCAGAATTTTTCTTTACGTCGAAAAGGTCGGCCATTTTAGGTAGCTTGCTTTTATTGGCTGCGAATCTTTCCATGAATGTTCGGGCGAACATAGCGAATGAGGAAATTGATGAACGAGGCAAGCTGTCAAACCATTTCAAAGTCGTGCCTGCCAACGTGCCAACAAAAACCTTACATCGCACCGCGTCACTACCTCCTGAGACCAGCATTTGTGTGTTAAACGCTTTAAGGTGTGCTTCAGGGTCTGAGTTCCCCGTGAAAGAGGGGATCTTTGGGATGATGAAATGTTGAGGGACAATCTCGGCCATGATGACGACTGAGAGTGGGTAACCTTCTTCTGGCATAACGAGCTCTGCCCGCCTGCCCCTTTCTTACTCATCCCTTGTTTGCATGCGCCTCAGGAGATCGCCATTTGCACGCTGGAAAACGTCCTGTCCTCGGATCGTCTCATCCATTTGTCTTCTGGTTTCTGCTGCCTCCCATCGCGCTGCTAGGTTGTCAGCATTAGCTTCTTTCGCGCGTCGATGGGCCTCTTCGGCTCTTTGTCAAATGAGCTCGTTCTCCCGTCTCAATTCCATTATTTGTTGCAAAAGCTCCCTGGTAGTTGGCTCCGGAGGAGCATCTTGTGTATGATTTGTCTGATGGTCAGACCCTTGCTCTGGACTTTGGACCATTGTATCTTAGGTTATTTGGGGTTTGGGAATCTCTTTTACCTAGCCCCATGATGGGCGCCAAAATGTTCTTGCCGTACTTGTTCCGATAGGAAGCCGAGAATAATACAGCAAGAGCCACTAAAAAAAAGTATCACTATTTTCTCCCCTCTCGTACCCTCTTATACCGTCTTGTCTTTATGCGCCTATAACTACGCCCTCTAATCGAGTTAGCTCCGCATCGTGGGAGATTACCAAACATGGCGGTACGTTCCTGAGTTTTTGGGGGTCCTGCCGTTATGGTTTGACTATTAATGTTCAGGGAGTGGGTCGCTCGATACTTATTTGGGCCGATTTACTTAGGCCCATTGGTCGGGTGACACTCGGGTGCGTCTGGCCATTACAATACCAAATGTAATACTATTTTTTTTCCTTACTTCTTAAAATAAATAATTAACACAAATTATATAATTTAAAATAAAACTTCATTCCTATTTTAAGTTATATAATTTATGTTAATTATAAATTTTAAGAAGAAGAAAAATGGAATGCTCCATTTATGGGTGGCAATGTGAATCTGTCGGGTCTGTTTAGGTTTGTCCCACACTTAGTCTGCAAAATGCGGGTTGTGTTGGCCTGTCCCGCACTGACTATAAAAGTCAGGTCAGTCTCGCATAAGTTTTGGCCCAAAGGCCCATGAAACGGTCCATTTTTTTTAATTATGATAAAACTTTCAATATTCAACAAATTGGGAAATTTTAACAAGCTCACAAAAATTAAGCAAAGATTTTGGAGAGTTTGATGATAAATTGATAATTGAACATTTTCATCATATTCATATTCGTACTTTGATATACACGATATATTCTTCAAATTTTAGCGCATTAAAAAATACATAACACTTATCTTTTACACTCATACAAATTTTTTGAATGTTTATGCAAAAATCCAGAAGAAAATTAATCAATATACACAAATGTAAGTTTTTTTTATGTGGGTCCCAAGTCGATCTTTGCGAGTCGCGGGCCAACCCACACAAACTATGAGTTATGCAGGTCTAACTTTTGTGAACCAATGAACTCAATATCTCAACCTATTTCGCACTTTTTTTACGTGTCAAATCCACGTTATCACCCTAATTCTATTAAGTACTGTTTTTTTTAAATATTAGCATTATTTTTTTCATGAAAATTTTATTTTATATCTTTTAAAAGTCGTGTCGATAGTCTCAATGGGACACTAGAGTATATAAAGTTTTCATTCTTTTATTTATATATATATATATATATATATATATATATATATATATATATATATATATATATATATATATATATATATCGATTTTATAACTAAAAAAGCTGCGTTATCTTTTTTACTTTTGTATTAAAATAAAATATAATACCATGTTTTCGAAAATTAACCTTAATATTTATCTTATTTTATTGAATGAGAAATCAATTCTATAATAAAACAGTCTTCAAATATTTCGTCAAATTGTCATATAATTTAATTACATTAAATTTCATTAATCATTTAATATTTTTAAAAATTGTTAAATTGAGATCTAAATAATTTATAATTATTCTTACTGACTTAAAATTTTAAATTCGTCATTCACAAATCTTTCAAAAATCATCACTTATATTCTAATCTCCACCGTGAGTTTTAACAATACATGTCCTTTTCATTATTTCAAAAAACACATGCAAAGTTATACATATTAGCTTCCAAATCTAACACAATAGAATGACATTATTATTATTCACACATTTAAACAACAATTTTATTCATTACATATTAACATTAAATTTCTCTAGGTAACATGCCTACGACTAAATCTCACTAGTAAATCATCCAAGTGTCGAACTATACACCAATGAGATTTCTAATTCACAAACCACACAAAGAAAACAATACAAACTTTAATAAGAGTCGAACCACTTACTCTCATAATACTATGGATCGGTTCACTTTTATTTATATCTCAATACTTCTTCAACATTGTGATACGAAAAAACAATAAAATTAAAATTGTATTTTTAAACTCATGAAAGGTTTAAAAAATTAAATATTATATAAATAAAATTATAAATGATAAAGGAATAAACATTATATACTTTATTTATAGTTTTTTTATTCGTTTAAAGTTTACCTTAGAATTAAAGTTTTACATTTGAAAAAGAAAAAAATATAACTTTTTCGAAGAATATTAACTAGTACCTTGTGACACTGGTTAAAGTATAATTTATTATCTTTGATTCATAATTTTTTCATTATTGAAAATTAAAATAATTAACTAACTAAAATAATATAAATTTTCATAACAAGTTTTATAAAGATAAAAACACCTTTGAAATTTTTAAACAATATCTCTCTAAACGAAATAAACACCATGAAATTTAAAAAAAAAGTAAATGTTTCCCGTGTTACACTTAAAAGTTTAGATAATTATTTTTTTATATGATTAACTTTATGACTTTATAATTTATAATTTCAGATATTAAAATATTATTTATTTCTTTAATACAAGATATTTTGTTAAGTTAACATGGATATTGAAAAAAAATTATTGAAAAGTCAAATAAATGAAACTCAAATAAGTCTCTAAAATTCATATTTTAATTTTTTTTTACCTTTTAGATGTTTAACACTATTTTTTGTTGGTTTTTCTTTTTAATTTAATTTTTTTTACATTTAATTATATTTTAATTTTTAGTAACATTAAAATATAATTATTTAGAACTTAATTATTTTTAACTTTTTAATTGATGTGCATTAAATAAATTTTTTTAACACAACTTTATAATATTTATGGATATTTTTATTTTTTAAATAAAATAAAATTTTATTAATGATTGTTAGGTTAAAGTTTATTTAATATCCCAATTAACTATAAATTTTTATAAAATTTGATATGTATTAATTATTTTTAAGCAATATTTTAATAATAAAAGTTAATATACCCTAATTTTTTTATTAACGGAAAGGGAGTTGTAATAATTATACATAATAATTTGGAAAACTATTAATGGCACGTACTAAAATAAATTAAATTATACTACATCATTTAAAGATCCACTAATGAGTGTTTATCTTCGTAACTATCCTATAATAATTATGTTCATCACTAAGCATGTGACTGCTGTGATTGTCCTCCAACGTTAAGGTTGTAACCAAAAAACAGAAAAAAGGAAAGAGAGTTGTTTGATCCATTGGGAATAAAGTAAGAACACAATCAATAAGTGTTAAAAAGATACTCTATTTGTTCCTGTTGTTTCTGGAAGAATAAAAAATATAATACTTTTTCTTTTTCTTCATTTTTCTATTATATAAACTAAATATATGTTTAAATTATTTTAAAATAGAACATGCATAAAATTAAATAGAATTAAAACATAATTTTAGGTCTTATCAATAACATATAATAACATATATGAATAACATATATGATAAACAAATACAAATATAATACATAGATGTATAAGATATAATACGATCAAATACGTCGATATATTAATTTTAAATGTAATATATACATATTAAAAATATATAATTTATTTTAAAAATATGTAAAATATATGATTATTTTTATGTGAATTTAAATTAAAATTGAATATATAATTTATAATATTAGATACTTTATTAATAAATATTAATAAAATATTTAAATTATCAGATATAAAATAATATGTCAGACACATAAACATATAAACCTCATACAAATTAAAATATCATAACATCATAACCCACATAACAAACAAATAAATAGATAAACAAAAATTAAAAAAAATAAAAGAAGCTGATAGTAGCAGGTGGGTGGTTAATTAATTACATTTGATTTTTCTTTGAGTCAAAGTTACCTCTTTGACTTTGTCATAGAAGGGTAAAATTGTCATTTCAAAAGACGAGCGAAACTTGGTGTCCTTCAAAGGAGGCGGCGCGCGGTGGAGAAAGGAACAAAGAGTGCCTCGGATTCATTCCTGATTCACTGTTTCCAATGGCAACACAAAGGCCCCTCTTATTGCCTCAAATCACGGAAATGCCACTGTTTGCAATGTTAACAATGATTCAACGTGCATGGAAGAGTGTAGTTTGCGAGGGACCATTTCATATAACCATGAACAAAACTCAATATAATTTTATATAATTGTTCACGTTATTCTTCAATTAAAATTGGTGAATTCTTTAATAACTTGAAGATTATTTTACATTTATTTTTATGCTTTTTTTCATATTTTGGTGCATTAAATTTTAAAATCCTCAATCCAGTATTTTGTTTTAAAAACCGTTTATTTTAGTCTATTTTAATATAACGTTAAATAAGTTAACATGTGTTAGTTAATTCTATTTTATGAATTATGATGTTCTTGTTGAATTAAAATGATTCAAAAATGAATATCTAAAAATTGTAATTACTTTCCAAAATTTAATATACTAAATCGTAAACATGCTGAAATATAAATAAGCATTAAAAAAACATTTAGCCTTTTAAATATTTATAACTAATATATACGAATAGATCTAGTAATTCAAATTCAATCAATTGGTTTAAATTTTTAATCCGATAAGATCATAATAAAATCTAATAATAATAAATTGAGGTAGTACCTCCAAACTTAGATATAAAAAATATAATTTCATACTATAGTTAATTTGTTCAGTACTTTTTACAGATCTTTTAAAAAATTATCAATTGGAAATATTTCTTATTTAAATACTAACATGAAATTAGATAGTTAAATTTTGTTTGTATTTGAATAAGCAAAACGTGAATATAGTTTTTTTTTATATTAGAATATAGAATATTAGATTTATAGTTAAATCAAATGAGAATGAATGTATCTTGTTTACTATTTTTAATAAAAAACAAGTCACTCACGTACTTTTGGATAACATTATCTGTTTTAAATATAAATGGTAGATGTTGAAAAAATTTGTATTTATGAAAACAGAGCTCATTCGTTTTTAATTGAAATTGTCTGATTAGAATTATGATGAAATATAAAAGATTTCAACTGATCCTAATTAATAAAAATAATTTATTTGAATTAATTTTCCGAACTCATTTTCAAACTAACAATCTGACCAATAATACTATATTCCTATTATTACTTGGGACCTTCACCGTTCACACGAGGCAGGCAGGTCAATCATTATGCACACACTTTTCCCCTTTTCTGTGTTAGATAATCTTTAACTATTGTTAATTATAAAATCCAGATATTATAAAGTAAATTTTTGCAAGAATTTTAAATTTAAGATTTTAATTCTCTATGAAATGCTAAGTCCTAAAGTGAAAAATGTGTAATTTTAAAAAATTGAAATATAAACAAAAATTATGAAATCGGAATTTTATGAGACTCGTTCTAAATTATTATAACAAAAGTTTACAAACTTAAAAATAATACACAGCATAATAATATGAGTCACTTAAAGTAAGAAAAAAAAGTGAAATAAAATTCTTAGATTATATATATATTCTCAACAATTTGCAAGTTTGAAAAGAAATTCAAATGTTTTGAAAAGGGGAAGCTGGTTTTGATTGAATAATATTGATATTTGCATGGCTTCTTCGTGGTGTTCCCATTTAAGATAAAGCTTAGATGCTGTTATTATTGTTATTGATAGAAACTTTAAGAAAGTAAATCATGACAATCCAATATTTAAAATGTGATATGATTGAGCTTAGTATATACTAATGAAAACTTTAAGAAGTAAATTGCATTGCATCAATGAAACTTTTAAGAAAGTAAATCACATCAATTGAAAGTGTTAAATTATTATATGATTTAATTGGTTTCATAAGAGTAAATAACCTTTATGTTATTTTCTATATATATAAATAAATTTACTATCACTTTTTATGTGCGTAAATGTTAGGAATTTGGTTTTTATTATATTGATATCGTAGCATGAAGAACACAAAGGATAAACAAATGGTGTACTTCAAAGAAAGAACACCATCATTGCACCAATGTTCACCAAGATGAAAACAACTTAAAAAAAATTGACCAATTGTATTTTAGGGGAACAAATCCACAATCAATCTAAACCACTTAATTTTCATATTTATTGACTACAAAAAAAAAATCAATCAAAAATTATAATCTCTAAAACAATAAACTCATTCCACCTACCAATTTGGAACATTATAATAGTACAGAAAAAACAAAGTATTTTTTTGAATTTAAAAAGCGTAATGAAACCTTGAGCAGCCCCTTTTATAATTTAGTATGTGTAATGACTAAAGTTTGGGTGTGGTGGCAAAAGCTACTGATCTAACACGCCAAATGAAAAAGCCAAAGGAGTGATGTTGGTATAGCATCCAAATTTATGAGATCAAAAGAGAGGTATAAATTAATACCAATTTTTATGTAATAATAAATAATAAAAAAATTATACATAACAATTAAATTTTGACAATTTATTTTTATAATTAAGTTATCATCTTTTAAATAATTTTTTACTTTTCAATATTTTAAATTCATTTAAAATATATTATCTTAAATTATAAAAAAAATTATCAAAATTTAGTAGTTATAATATTATTGTCTTAAATATTAACTCACGTGGAATGTGGAGTGTAGAGGGTAGTATTGTTGGTGTAAAGCTGAGAACTGTACTGATGAGTTATTGCAAAATCTGAAAAGTGAAAAGTCTATACATGTTTTCACTTTATTTTAGCTATTTATTTCACCATGATTTCAAAATGTGGTTGACTTTTTTTAGATCTATACTGTGACCTTCAATTACTCCGTTTAAGATTTTTCTTCTTGTCTTGCATTTTTGTTTTTAGGTGACATTTTATACTTAGTAAAAGTAAATAAAAATACTCATTTAACTACTACAAATAATAATATGTTAATTATATTTATTTTATTTATAGTTTTAAATTATAATATATATATATATAGTATTATATTATCAATATGAGTTATGAGTTGACTGTTGCAAGCAGTGACATAACTTAGATAACAAAATTTGAAAGTATCGAATTAGAATTTTTATACATAAATTAGTTTTTTTAATTAAAAAAATCTTTATTTCATTTATTAAAAACAAACACATAATAATAGTATAATCCAAAAAAAAATATAATTATCATTTAATATCATACAATAAATGAATCATAAAACTATCATTAAATATAAAAAAATTAATTAATGTGGAATAAACCGAAGTAGTTAAAATAATATCTAAAATTATTTATAGATGATATATAAATATAAATATAATTACTCTATCTACAAATCAAAAGTAGAAATTAAACTTAAACATGATTCTAGTGAATGACATTTTCATAACAAGTTAATAATTTTCACTAAAGCCGGCATTCTTTTTGACATAATTCTCTCATTACTTATCTAACTTTGTATTTAGAAGACATATAATTACTCTCATACTTCATTCCATATAACCATCTCTTTTACCAAAAACCTTTCTCCCATAGATATTTTCACTAGTTCAAAAATATGATTATCATGTAAGGATTTCATCTCATCCTTCATTGTGTGCAACCATTTTTATTTGTTGTGCTCTCCAAGCCTTTGTATAACATTTTGGTTTTTCCTTGTTTGTCTTGATATTTTCTTGGTCATTTTCATCAATAGGATTGTACATCTTATATTTGTAATCATGTTGTTTATCATTATGAGTATCAATATTTACATTGTATATAGGTTGTGGAACTAGTTCAACATCACTACATAATTATCTTTCATGAGGCTAAACTTCTCCACCTAATCAATATCTTTAATGGTTTGTTATTCTATGAAACTTTACAAGTACTTTTGAATTTTTTGACCAAAAATCAATTAGATATCAAGATGAGAAACTTTTCAGTTGCAATTAGAAACGGTATAATATAATGAGTATGCTAAAATCATAATAATCTTATCTATTTCCTCTATTAGTTTAATGTCATATTTTAGTAATGATTTGTTCACACAATTTTAGTCTAAGTAAGACAAATAAATTTCACAAAGATTAACTTTTTTTTTGGTACATGAATATTTTTTTTTTTAAAAATTGATAAGGTTAATTGATCCCAAATAAGATATTGTTGTTCTACCTTTTTTTAACCTCTTTAGTGACTTGTTTTATTACTTTTACTGAAAACTATGTTAACATTTTTCATATTTTAATCCATTAGCTCCATCTTTATGCATTTTAGACATTAAATATTGAATGTAATTCAAAAAAAAAAAATCAATTTCTCTTTTTAGTTAATTAATGACTTCACTAGAATTCGCATAATAATTTTCTACTTAATATAACACTCAATCACTTTCAAGATTGGTACTTATTCTTACAAACCAATTGAGCTTTATAACAGTGAAGTAGATTGTGAACAATTCCTCTAATTAATGTGTGACAAGTCATTCGTGAAGAACTGTAACTACAACACTATTTTTGTATTTAAAAGAAAAGTACCGAGATGTAATTTTAAATAGTTGTTTCTGAATATATTATTGACAAAAATTGAATCATTATTTGAAAAGAAAAGTACCAAGATGTAGTGTGTATTGAAATAATCAGCTATGGTACTTCATCACAGTGGTCTCCTTTAAATTTCTCAACAATATATTAAATTTTGAATAGAAAATATAAATATCTGAAAGGTTATATTAAAAGGAATTCCTTTTTTAATTGCATTTAAAAAGAAAGTAAAAATGAAATAGATCCTTATTAATATTGGTTGAAAAAGAATGATGAGGTGAAAAGTGTAGCAGTAGTGGTATGGCGATGAAAATACGAGCAGAGGGGTAAAAAGAAGGATGCAAACAAAAAACAAAAAGCGGTAAAGTTAACTGAAATTTGAAGAATTTAAAAAGGCAAGTTATTTTCTTTGATCAAATGGACTAGAGTTTCAGACGAAAAGGACGTATGCAAGAAAATGGAATGGTCTGAACGTCACGCTTCTTCCACTCTCTCTCTCTTTCCACCCTCCATACATAAAATATTTATAATTACACCAAAAAGATCAACTTGATGACACATGATGCTCCTCTTTGAGTGTGTGGTGTGGTAATAAAAACATAAAATTTGTTTTCAATCATAAGCAACAATCACCGAATAAATTATTAAAAAAAGATATAAAAATTTGCCAGGGTTAGAGATGAAATTGTACTGTGTAACATCATTATATTATAATAATAAAATATTAAAGTGCCACTCCTTCAATCAAAAAAGTCAAAAAGTCTTGGTATTTATCGTCAACTTGTCATTCGTTAGGGTTTGCAGGGCTATTATTCCATCGGTTCTTCTTCTGGGTGTTGCTTAAATCTGTGGAAAGTTCATTTATTTTCGATTTTCATGCGACCAGGTTGCTCAAGATCACTTTTTTATTTTACTCTTTTTGATATCAAATTTGGGGTGTTTCCCTTTTGCAAGTTTATATATTTGAGCTTTGTTTTTAGAAGGTGGGCCTTTTTGTTTTCATTTTCAAAATTAGTATTTTTGGGGGGTTATTTTGATGCTGCAGAGGCTTTGGTTTTGAGTTCCAAAATTTTGTCTTTGTTTCGAAAGGGCGTACGGAGAGTGATGCTGTCTCACTGCTATTTTTCCTTTCTGTTCTTCCAACTCTTCTTTTGGTTCCAATGTTATGACACCGAATTTGTGACTGTTTTGTCATGATTCCTGTTTCTTGAGCTCAAACAAATTTAGTTTGTTTAGAATTTTACCTTTGAGAAGCTTGTTAAATTGTGGTTTTCTTGTTGAAGATTGTGTGTTCCAGTTTCTCTTCTTCCCTTTAGGTGGGTTTGACTAAAGTCGTGTGTGCCTTGTGAAATGGGTTCAGGGTCTTTTGGGGTTAAGGTTTGTGGAGAGATATGATGGTCGTTGTGCTGAGCATGGTTATTGATGGGTAGCAGAAGTAGAACGGTAAACGTTACCAGTAAGGACACCAACAAGGTTGTGAACGGGATGCCAAGCTACGCTCCTCCATTGCCTTCTTCGAGTTCCATGTAAATTTTCCAGAGGACCCTTATGTTTCTTAATGTTTATTTTTGTTCTTTATTGGTCTTATTATAGTTTCCTGGGATCAAGTTTGTTTTGTTCTATAATTCTCATGTGGGTAGGTTATTTATATGGTGTCTATGTTTCCTAGTTTAGTGTAACTCTTATGTAACTGTTCATGTTGTTGAGGAACTGTGATGTGTTGCTGGTGACATTTAGGCCTTATTGGTTGCAGAGGACAGGGAAATAATGAAAATGATTTAATATTTAATGTATCTGTTTATGGGAGATTCTTTATTCTATAGTGGAGACAAATTCTCCTGTTCACTTCATTATGCTGATTCATTCATCCCTCGTAGTTTCTTCTATATAATTCTAGGAAGTTGAAACTATACAACCCTGTACTGTAGGGTCTTATTTTCCGTTCTTGGTGGCTTCATGTTTTCTTAAAAGTTTACTATGACTTTTTGTTTTTGAATTTTCTCATGTATTTGTTATTAGATCTTGAGCATCCAAGTATGACTTTTCTTTAGCTTGGAAACATGTACTTTGACAATGACTCCATGGCTTTCTCAGTCCGGCTTAGATGATTGGCTATGCATTCAGATACTTCTTTTACGTGTTATCATGATTTTGGTTTCAGGGGCATAGAAGCAACTAATGTTCATCCTTCCCGCATTTCTGAATTTGGAACCCTAGAGCAGTCTCTTGGATTTCGTGTCGAGGATACCATTAACCTTAGCAGAAGTATGTTGCTCATGTTTTGATCTATAATTGTTGGATTCCATTTTTGTTGGTGTTTATGGTTGCTGTGACTCGCTGTTTTGTTAATTTAATATCTTGTCCCATAATCCCATTGCTTGCATTGTTGTACTTGCCATTATTTATCTAGGCACAATAATATCCTTTTCAAGTGATTTCACTTGTTTGTGACTTGCTCCTAACATAAGTGTTCCATTCTATATGTTCTACCTCTTGGGGGTAATATCTTTATTTCTATGAAAGATGCTGCATGCACTTATTGGTTAGTGCTCAGGATTCATTTGTTTGGCTTTTGTGCCAAATTAGATTGTTGTATACCAACTAAAGAATAATATGATATTCTTTTCAGTTCTCCCTTAAGCTACCTTTTAAGTAAGGATATCAGTTTTTTTTTTTTTGGTATCTTGTGGAGATAGTCTGTTAATGGTGTAGAATTTTATTTAACTAAGCACAGCTTTGTGAATTCACCATGGTGTAGAATTCGTTTGTCCCATTTCTGTGCCTGATTGTGATGTATATTTTATATCGTAAATTCATATTTTCTTGTATGGTTTTCACTCCCTTAGTCGTTAACATGAACCTTCACGTTATTTCTACCTTAAAATCTTTATTTGCTAAATTTTCCAGAAGAAATGTGTTTCCTCAACTATGGTCCTTCAAAACCAATTACAAGATGTAGGATTGTGGTTGGAGTAAAATAGCTGGACACTAAACCAGAGTTGTGTTTGATTTGCCTCAGAAAACTTGTGTGTGTGTGTGTGTCAGTTTTAAAATATTAATGGAAATGCATCATATTGAATTGTCATCTTTCTTTTCGTGCCTTATCAAACCTCTATTTGCCCTTTTTGTTTTTTATACTGTCTTTCAGATCCAGTGTTTAGTCAAATGAAATCAAATAGCCAAGCTCTAGGTGCTGATATTCAATTTGGAGCTTTAAATAAGGTACATTCTTGTCCTCTATATGTGCTTACATCCTTCTAAGAATCAACACGTTACAAATTACTGTGAATTCCTTTATTTCATACTCTTCTCTTACATGTAAGGTGCAGTCAATTGTAACATCGGATATAAATCTCTCTGCTGCTATTGCTGGGTCTCAGACATTGGCATTACAGAAAGACACACAACCAAATCTTGCCTCAACATCTGGTCATCGTGAGAATTGGGGAGAGACCAACATGGCCGATGCTAGCCCCAGGACCGATACTTCAACAGATGACACGGAAGAAAAAAATCAACTGGTACTTATTTTGGTTGTGTGTAATATAGTTTATTCTGCATCTTGGATTTACTTTATTCATCCATTTAATGACATTTGGATATGCCCCCAAGAATTATGACATTTAGAATTATTATGATTCCAATTTTTTTACCATACATATATAAGCATACTTATTTGTACTCTAAAATATGGTGCTTCATTGTTGTTTGGCAGCCTGAAAGGGGTGAATCCAGCGATAGATCTAAAGATAAATCGGATCAAAAGGTTGTATGCAGTAATCTTGTTCAAATAGGATAAGTCTTTGGTTATTATGTGCTAATTTTTCTTTATTATTTTTCATTCAGACCTTAAGACGGCTTGCTCAAAATCGTGAGGCTGCCAGGAAAAGCCGACTGAGGAAAAAGGTAAGACATTTTCGGTTAATTATACATGAACTTGTAAAATTATTGTTATGATTTGGTTAGTTGTTCAATGTGCCATATTATTGAGACCCAACAATTTGTCATATGTTAGTATATACATTTCTTCACTTCTTTTTGAAATTATTCTTTCTATTCCTTCAGGCATATGTGCAACAATTAGAGAGCAGTAGGCTGAAACTGACCCAACTTGAGCAGGAGCTCCAGCGAGCCCGCCAGCAGGTTCGGTTACTTGTATTTTATTCTGTCCTCTAAAATTTTGGTACCTACCATTTGAAGTCCCCTTTTTTGTCAGCTTTCATAATTGGATTCTGTTACTATATAAGGTGTTTCAATTGGGTTCTTAATCTTTTCCAGGGAATATTTATTTCAAGCACTGGAGATCAGGCCCAGTCAATGAGTGGAAATGGTATTTAAACATCTTGTACAATCTTGGAAAATTTTGTTTGATTAAATTATCTTCTTTTTTTGCGTAGTTGTAGTTTGACATTCAATTAAGAATATGTGCATCCTGAAATTTGTTTACATGTAAATTTTTGCATTGGCAATTTGGCAGAAAGCTGATTTCGAGTTTCTGTCGCTAACCAACATGGATTTGCTATACACCAGAATATCTATCTTTTACTTAAGTTCTCCACAAAGTTTTCTGTGATATGATTCCTTTTCATGATGCAAACCATTGTTTGTTGGATACACTTATGATGGTTCTCATTGTTCATTGATGAACATCGACTATTTGATTGTTTCTTGCACCATTTCTGTGCAATGAAGTGCTGAATTCTTCTGTACACCATAGAACTCGGTGTTATTTGCCTTGGTTAATTGCATCACACCTAAAGCCAAGTCCACTGATTTTGAACTCTTAACAACATGGTACTCAGTAGCAAGGATGTCACGGCAGGGTTTTGCCAAAATTTGTGTTTTTTGTTTCAAATCCTAAATCAATTTAATCAACTCGTTGCACAGGTGCTATGGCGTTTGACGTAGAGTACGCGCGATGGCTAGAAGAGCATAACAGGCAAACAAATGAGCTAAGGGCTGCAATAAATTCCCATGCTGGAGATATTGAACTTCGAACAATCGTTGATAATTTCATGGCTCAATTTGATGATATCTTCAGGCTGAAAGGTATTGCAGCAAAAGCTGATGTTTTCCACATTCTCTCAGGAATGTGGAAGACTCCAGCTGAGAGGTGTTTCATGTGGATTGGAGGCTTTCGCTCGTCTGAACTCCTCAAGGTGAAAAGTTTGTCATTTATCCATGTTCTGTAATTACATGTTTTTTTTTCTAGTTCGAATATTCACTTCATTCACTGCAACAAAAGAATCAAAATAGATATGCCTATAGATATTGTAGGAAAAACTTTCCAATTGTAGAATAAATAACAATTTTTGAACAGTTTTATCTTGACAATAATTGATTCCAGTGTTGAGTTTAAGTTTCATATACCTTTATCATGTTGTGCCTTTCTAAGATTTGATTGACACTGTTGCAGCTTCTTGTGAGTCAGTTGGAGCCTCTAACTGAGCAACAGTTGATGGGCATATACAATTTGCAGCAGTCATCCCAGCAAGCTGAAGATGCTCTTTCCCAAGGGATGGATGCATTACAGCAATCACTGTCTGAGACATTGGCTAATGGTTCACCCAACTCATCGGGCTCCTCGGGAAATGTGGCAAATTACATGGGCCAAATGGCTATGGCCATGGGAAAGCTTGGTACTTTAGAGGGTTTTCTTCGCCAGGTAATCAACCTTACATGTGTTTTTCAGTTTAGTTCTGTTAAATCTTTATCTTTTTGAACTGTAAAGAGGTCTCAAGCTTAGAGTTAAATGAGTTTAATTTATGTACTTTCTTCATTTCAAAAAAATAATAGTCTTTTAAGGTCACATTAAGTGCTGGAAGTCCTACATCGACCGGAAATAAGACCAACTTAAAGTATATAAGTGAGTGTAAACCTCATCTTATAAGTCAGTTTTACGAGGTTGAGTTAGGCTTAAAGTCTACTTCTTAACATCAAGAAATATTTAAACTGGACCTAAACTATACCAAACATGACGGATTCACTCATCAAATACTAATCATATTAGTTCATTTTATCTTCTTCATGTTGCCAGGCTGACAATCTGAGACAGCAGACACTCCAACAGATGCTTCGGATATTAACGACGAGGCAATCAGCTCGAGCTCTTCTCGCGATTAGCGACTATTTTTCGCGGCTGCGAGCCCTGAGTTCTCTGTGGCTTGCCAGGCCAAGGGAGTGAAGCATTGGGAAGGCTCCATTTGTGGTCTTTTTTTCAAGTCTGATGAGATGACCCTCTTGAAGACTGATGACTGAATCATGGAAGGTGGTGTCTTTTGACAATGAAATCCTGTAGAAGAAGCCTAGTTGTGGTGCTATAAACATTAGATGCTATGATTTTTCTACTCTGCCAACTGCTGGTGTGGTGCAACATTTTTCTTTAAGCTTTTCTGTGCTTTCAAAATAGTCTCAATAATTTGATTATATAGGTGTATGATAGATAGAAGTTGTTGAAGGGGAAAATGTAGAAATAGTATCTGTATTGTAGGTTATAGTTGTTCATTATATTTCAGAAAGCAGCTTTTGTTTGAGGGGGGTTTCCTCTCTTTAGTTTCATTTCCTGTTTAATGTTTTGTGGTTGGTTGCACATATGGCTCCATGGGTGTATGTATGTTTGTATATATACGTTCTCTCTTGTTATATTTGTTAGAAAGACATTACTAACTAGTAACTCAATTTGTTTCATCACTTGTTTCTCTATTTTATACACTTTCATGAGAAAAAGTGGTTGTTTCTTTTGGAAATGCATTTTGGAAACTATAACATTTATGGACAATTACAAGTTTTCATGCGAAGTTGTCTCACGTGGGGTTCAAGTACAATGATGGTTAGTCTCAGGCATATTTATGGACATTAGTACTTTGATTCTATGGAGTATATAAATCTAGAAAATTCTAATAGGTTTTCCACTTTATTAAATCATAGGTGTAAATATATAAGCTGTTCTAAGTTTTCATGTACGTTATAATTAAGGTATTTCTTTAATTTCTACAAAATTTATAGAAATACATTTTATATTGTATATTCCTTTTGTATATTTTTTTCTCAACTAAGCAACTACCACTAACTCTTATATATATTTCATCATTTATCTATCTTTTTCATGTATAATAAACATAGCTTCAAATTATATTTAATTAAGTTTATTGATATTTTTATAAATAAAATTTTAAGGTTATAACATGTTTAAAAATGGTATATTTTAGAATATCATATTGATAGTAGTAGTTCTAGTTTATTGAATTGTTTTTCAAAAAACAATGATTTTACTATTATAACCCTACAAGATTCTCTTTGGATTAGCTATAAAGTATAGCATCTTGGAATATATTTATTGATTACCAAACAATGCCACTTTAGCCAATATATAAGCTATTCATGATGCTTCAACATCACCTCAGAATCAATTAAATCATACAATTTCAACCGTTAATTCCTCAGATTCTGATACTATTTCATACAAAAACCATTATGCTATAATAAATATTTTATTGAACTTTTTTTTTTTTTTCATCAAATGAAAAGGTTGATAACTGGCCTTGTAGAGAAAGTGGAAGAAGAAGGAAATACTCAAATTATGCAAGAATGAGATCAACAAATTTAAGAATAGTTATAAATCTAGGAAGAATCTTTTATAATTGTTTCTATTCCATTTTCATTTTCTACTTTTTCTTTTACTTCAATTATTCACTTTAATATTAAAGGTATTTATGGCCAAAATTTAATTTATGTTTACATTGTTCTCTCTTTCTATCTTATCTTAGTAAGGATGAGTTTGGCATGCTTTACTTTTTAATATCTCTAATTTAAAGTGCTATTTAAACTTTCCAATTCCTCAGTATGTCAACTCTTTAAAAGTTATAAATTAAATAATGTGAAACTAATTTTCTACTTTTGAAATATGCAAATATTTACAACAAATTTAATCAGTTATAAACTGAAGAGCTAAAAATACAAATAATTTTTTTCCTTCTATGTAATCTTTATTTTATAATTAACTAATTGCTGAAGAAATTTACATCATCTTTTTTTTCCTTTTAACCATTTTTTTCTACAAGAAAAACTGAGTCTGATAAGAATTGTAATGCTCTAAAGTCAACACGTTAGCGATTCATCAGTTGTTAAATTGATTGAAAGAAAAGCCCCAGAATTCGAAGGTTCAATTAAAGTATAACAATCCAAGAAAACTAATTGCAAAATATTAAGTAGTACTGAAACATTCAAAGTAACGTAACCTTTTTTTAAAGTTTTTTACGTAAACAAATGTTAGTGTTCAAATCAAGCATTAAATTTGTATCTCTGAGTACATAATCAAATTCGATTTTGTTAATTTGTTCATTATCACCAAATTTACCTTTTCCGAAAAACTAGGTTTTAACACTTCACAATATGCTCGAACTCACGTTGTGTAATAATAACTAGCTACGACTAGCATGTTATGATTATATACAAATGAAGTCAATGAAGATGAGTTGGAAGAGACTAATAGAATGGAATCTCTGTGAGTTTAAAAAGATATTTGGGAAAATTTTAAATATAACAAAACATATTTGTATTGTGTGAAGGAAGAGATAAAAATGAATCTAATAGAGGCCTGTTATTTTTTTTGTTTTAAACATAAAGTGAAATGAAATTAATTACATTAAATAAAATTTGTATGTTCGCAATACATAGATAAATAAGTGACTAAATGCATACATTTTGAGTTAATTAGGTCACATTTTTTAGTATAAATTTCATCATCATTTTTGAAAAATATTTTGCAATTCAGTCATTTTTGTTTACACAATGTTACGTGTTAACTCATAATTTTTTGTTTAATTTTTTTTAATTTTAAAATAAAATTGCCAAAGTCAAATGAGGGAGTCCTATCACGTGGTTGAGAAAATGTGGCGTGACAATGACAATACCACATGTCACGATTAGAACATGTGTCATGTGAAAAATCTCAATTTAAACCCTCTATTTATTACTTTGTCTCACTTTAGTCCAATTTTTATTTTAATCTTGTTAAAAATATTAATTTTAATAAAAATATCATTATAACATTTATATATACTACAAAAAAGCTCATAAATAGTAACCAATTTTAGTGATCAATTATTGTTAGTAACTATAATGACCAATTTACAAAACTATAAATTATTGGTTATTAAAATAGTCACTATTATGAATAAAAACTTATAATTGGTCACTAAATTGGTCTTTAAAATTAGTTACCAAAGGAAATTGGTTACTAAAGATTAGCTACCAAGGTTTTGACTACCAAATGAATTAGTTTCTAAATTAGTCTCTAATTATTTAATGACCAATTATAATATTTTATTCATAAAAGTAACTATTTTAGTAATCAATAATTTTCAGCTTTTGAATTGGTATATAAATTGGTTACTATAGTGACTAGTTGTTTTTTGTTTCTAAAATTTGTTTCTAGTTAAGGATTTTCTTGTAGTGATTGATAACGTTATTTTCTACCTTTTATTGTTGCTAAGTTTTATGAATAAAATCAATTTCTCCATAGCTTTTATCTTGTTTAATCCTCAAGTTCATGATGTTTTTGCATTTTTTGTATTTTAGTTGTTTTATTTCTAATCTCTATTATGAGTGTGTGAAATAAGTCAATAAGAAGCAATTATGGTGGAGGAAAGCAAGCTCGAACTCAAGAAAGCATGATTGGACAAGAAATATTGATTTTAAGACAAATATCCATGTCAGGAGGCACTGGAATCGTGCCCAGTACTGCAAACATGCAGAAATAACTCACCTATAGGTATTTACTGTCTTGGACCAATCTCGGAAGGCCAAAAAACAACCATTGGGCGCCAGGCTAACTCGTTGGGCGAGCTAGTTTCCCGCTTGGCTAAAATGACAGCACATAACTATAGTATTTTAGTTGTTGGGCGAAAATATGACTCGCCCAACGAGTTACAAGTCTGAGAGCGTCAATTTTAGACCTCGCTGAGCGAGAATGAAGTCGTTGGGCGAGAATATCGATCATAATACGCGAATATGATTATTTAATCATGTTTCTATGAGAGTTTTGGGGGATTCCTCAGTTTTTTCACGAATAGAAACACCTTGGGTGCTAGGGAGAGACTCTTGGAGGTTATTAGCGGTGTTGGGAAACTCTCCCTTCTCATTCTTGGGTTTCCTTCTTCATCCATGGAGGTTTTACCCCTTTTGGGTTGGAGATGATGATGGGCTACGAAATTAGAGATGGAGATGCGAATGAGAGGCGCAATTGGAACATGAAGCAGTATTCAAGAACCTTGGGAGAGGAATTCTTTCTACTTTATGGTTCCAATTTCTTCCCTATCCTTCAATTTTGTAAGACCCTAAGTTCTCCACCATGGAAAGCATTTCTATTTGTTAAGATTAGATGTAAAAATCTGAATTATTGTGTAAAATTGTGTTGTTAAAGTATATGTTTTTTCGATTCAAGTTAGTGTTTGATTTTCATGCTTCATGCTTGATGTAGATTGTTCCCATACTTGATTTATGATTCTTGAGGTGTTGGGAAATATCTTTAGAATCTAGACTTGAAATTGAATACCTAATGTATGCTTATATCTAGGAATAGAACTTGGTTCATTAGTAATCTTAGACTCTTGAGACTAATGCATGTTTCACTTGTGAGGATTCAAGGGATTGAAACTTGATAAGTGATCATAGGCTCTAAGGCTCTAGGAATAGGATTTGAGTAATCTTGTGAGTTGATTTTGACTTGAATATAGAACTAAGATGTTTGATGATGCATAAGAATGAAGTGAAGTCTAATATTGGCAAATTGTAAATACTCTATGTTAATTTTCATATTGCACACCAACTGTTTGATAAAATACAAAAAGAGTTTATTAATGTTTTGTAAACTTTGTGTCTAATTGGGTCGTGAATTGCAATAATTGTCATGCGTTGCACAAGTCCCTTGGGAGAGAACAATAAAATACATATTACTTGTTACGTGCGACCGATGCACTTGTCGTGCTGGTTTTTCACAATAGTGATAAAAGTTAAATTTGGTCTCATTTTGAGGAGGGATGAATTTGCTCTCGTTTAAAGAAAATGGGATTGAATTGAGACTTAATAACAAATATAGGGATTAAATTGAAATTTTTCACATGACATTTGCCCCAATAGTTATACGTGACACTACCATTGTCATGTTACATTACTTTTGCCACATGACAAAACCCCTCATTTGACACGTGACAATTTTATTTTTGAAGACATCTAAAAAATATTGAAAGAAAAAAGTACAATTACTTATTTAGTCCCCCTAATTTTGTGGTTTAGTTAAATTTAGTCCCCTTATTATTGGTTGGTACAATTTACTACCCCAATTATTTTAGAGGGTTCAATCTGGTTCTCTCCATTAAGTTGAAGTCAATAAAGTGTCCGTACAGGACACGTGTCAAACTATGAAATTTTTAATTTTTTTCTAAAAATTTATAAACTGCCATTTGTTAGATTACCGTCGTGCCATGTGACAGTGCTAATAGTTGTTTTTAATTTAGTCTTCAATTAAAATTTTTTATTTAATTTAGTATCCTTATTTTTTAAAACGATCCACTTTTGTCCACTCCAAATTGAGACAAAATTAATAAATAAGCTTAATTACAACTTATATATACATGTTACAATAATTTTTGTTAATATATACATCAAATCAGTTTACCTAGATATGCAAATTATTTTATTTTTTTCATTTTTACCTTTGTAATTTTTTACACTTGTAAAAAATAAAATAATTTGAATATTTAGGTGTAGTGATTTGATGTATAAATTCAAAAAAAAATATTTTAACATATATATATAAGTTATAATTAAACTTATTTACTAATTTGGTCTCAAATCGAAAATGATAAAATTGGATAGTTTAAAAAATAAGGGTATAAATTGAACAAAAAATTTAAATAAAGGACTAAATTGAAAACATATATTAACAATGTCATGTGTCACGACTGTAAACTGCCACATGGCACCATAGTAACCTGACACGTGACAATTTATAAATTTTTAGAAAAAAAAATTAAAAAGAATTTCACAGTTTGACACACTGTCCTGTAGAACACGATGTTAACTTCAACTTAACAGAGATAACTAAATTGAACCTTCTTAAATAATTAGGGTACTAAATTGAACCAATTAATAATAAGAAAACAAAGTAAACTTAACCAACACATTATGAAAGTAAATCAATAATTATACTATAAATAAATAAATAAATAATCCACAAATTGATATATGACGCATCAGTTAGTATTGTATTAGCGAAAAAAACCAAATTACGATACATTTTAAAAATAAGAATAAAATTGAGAAAAAAATAATTGATTACCTAAACAAACAACCAAAAATTGACACACATACTGTAAATTTATGCACACGATCCTAAGCAAACAACCAAAAAACTCGCCTATGCATCTTGTATATGTGTTTTAATCTATAAACACTAAAACCAATATCATTTAGGTTATATTTTTCAGAAGGCAGAGATATCTGCTTCTGAGTAAATACTGCAGAGATATTATTGAAAAAAAATGGTTATCTCGCACTGGTTGCTTAACTTATAAGTTAACTCATATCTTATTTTTTAAAATATAAAACTAAACTTATACACTGTAAGAAAAATATAGCTCTTTTTACCTTCTAGCATACCTTTTATGTTTTATTAAAGTTTTAAATCAAAATATTTGGAAACTCAACTAGAACATTTAGTTCCAAGTTTATTTATAGAGAAAACGATAATTATCAATGTTTCAACTAATATGGAGCTATTAATATGTATAATTTCAATACTTTAGGATTTCTCCAATTATTTTGAAAATGAGTATATTTATCATTTTAATTAAATCGAAACTAGCTCCATAAGTTAAAAAAAAAAGGTTAATTATTCCACCATTCATATTCATCCGTAGTTTAAATGTGAGTTTTTAAAGTGATTTTTATAGGATATGTGGAATGTTATATTTTTTAATATTTTTTCTCTCTTTCCTATGGCAATTGTTTTCCATACAAAAACAAGTTTTCAAAATTAGTATTGAATAATTGGTTCTTTGGTTGGTGGCCAACTCACTTTGTTTTTTGGATGTAGAGTTAAATTTTTATTCTGAGAAAATCTTCTTAGGAACTTATTTTAGAGAGGCCTAATCCTTAAATCATGGTGTGATATCATATTATATCAGTCAGAAAGATAAGAGAGACAAACTTTGGATTTTGATTTCATATTTTTGAATGAAACCCCTACACGCTTGTGCAGGGACCAATTTCTCTGCTCTTTTTTATTTTCCCTTTTACAGAGGAAACGTTGGATTAAAGTTTATTCCAAACGTCACAACCACCTTTCGAAACAATGAAGAATTACTCAAAAATATAGTTTTTTGAGATTTTTATTGCTATGCAAGAATTTGGAGAGAAATATAATAGCTCGAGTGATTAGTATTATCACGTAAGTGACCGGGTGTTCAAGTGATAATATTATGCACTTATTAATATTAATAATAATAATAATAATAATAATAATCCTTATTTGAGCGTTGTTCGAGGGACAACTTAACACTTGGGTAAGATATAGAAAAATAACAAATTTTTAAAAATATCTTTAGAATCCATAATTTGGTGTTTTGTCTATTTAAATAAGTTTATAATGACTATATACAATTATTTAATGCATAGTTTCATGTTACGAGGAGTATAACTATTTGACTATTCCAAACAATTAATATGTTCAAAACCTAATAAATCACCTTGAAAACTAAATTATCTAAATGTTAAATTTGTATCAAACAAATAGACAAATTCGGTATTCAATGTAATTGTAATACACATATCAAACTCATATAATCCAAATGAGTTACCATAACGAACAATATACCACTAACATACAATTTTTTTTAAATCTCATGTTAACTAAAGATCAAGTCAATTTATAATATATAAATGTATACGAATCTCACCTTATAAGTTAGTTTGATAAGATTGTGTTAGATTTAAAATTCTTAACATGGTACCAGAATCTATCACAGTAAAATTTATTCTTGTTGAATCTATTGTTCCATCTCATCGCCCATCGAGTCGCTATCAAAACACTCATTAATGTATAGTTTCACATTCGTGATGTATAAAGCCCATTTCTTAGCATTCCTACTACAAATATAGGGTTGTAAGATAAAGTTGTCAAAATTTAGTAGTCAAAAAATTATTTTCCAATTATTTAACATGCTTATTAGAAAATGAACTAATTAAGAGAATAGTATTAATCAACCAAAAGAAATGATAAAATTAAAACACATTCATAAATAAAATAAGAAGAAACAACAAAAAGAAAAAGACTCACTAAACCTACCGATTAAATAAATCTTCAAATTTGAAACTTATGGAAAGCATAAATAAAAAAGGACATACAAAATATAAGCAATCAATTTTTTTATTTTTTAAAAAAGTTACAAAAATTAGTAAGTTCAACAATTCCTCTACAGTATGTTCTTTTGGGTGAATATACTGTTCACAAGGAATGAGAAGCAATGATTAGGGAATTAGTAATGTGTTCTTTTGGAGGTGATGCAAGGTAATGAGAAGAGATGATTAGATAAATTCACTGAAAATTCAATTCCACTATCTATATTGAGATTTGAGGGTGACACAACTAGATTTACTAAATTACTCCTTCATTATTTAATTTTTGTTGCATGTGATTTAACTCATAAAATCAATACACGTGGTTTCAGTTCACTTTATTAATTATATGTTAACCATAATAATAATAATTTATTATGATTATAATAAAATTTTATTATTTCTAAAATTACTATTAAAAAGAAAAAAAAATTTCAAGTAAATAAATTATTTTTCACCTTATATATTAAATTTATTTTCTATAATAATAAGGACATTTTGTTAATCTATTTTTTTCTATTAATTTTTTTTTAATATATCATATCAGTCAATTCAATTATAAACTTTATCTTCTATTCCACTCTGAAATCACTCCTAAATCTTAAAAAGAAAAAAACTCCATTTCCAATCCTTCCAATCTCTTATTCTCCTTCTCTCTCCAATCCTTTATCTCAAAAGAACACGGCTTAAAAAACAAAATTTTATATCACACTTTAAATTAATATGATATATTCATTTTGTTTAAATCCATTTTTCGGTCTTATAAATGTGCAATTCTGCCTCATACAAAAATTAACTTCATATTTTATTCTTTGATTTACAAACTAAGCAATCCAAATTCACTGCTGGTACACTATCAAAATTTATGACAAAAAAAAGTACTAATATATTATATTTGTGAGTATAACCAGGTTAGTTAGTTATCCATATTAGGATATTAATAATCACACTCAATTAATAAATTTAACTATTAATAACAGAACATTAGTATGACATTGTTTTGAAAAACTATTATGGAAATAAAAATTATCCTTAATAAATAAAAATAAAAAAAAATTATTTTTTATAAAAAGACAAAATGTGTGATTTAGGTTTTGTCGATGGAATTGGATTGAAGTTTTATATACTCCCACTCCCATGTGCTATCCTTCCCTTCTTATTCCATTTCCTCTCCTGTACCTACCCTAAACTAAACCCTACTTATCATCCCATCCACGTATTCCTTTCTTTTCATTCTTAATCATTTCCACCAACCAAACCATTCTTCCACCTACACGTATAACACCATTCCTTTTCCTCCCCACACGTGTGCCATGCCAAAATTTATCAATCATAATATATCTCATTATTCCCTAAACGACTTCAACTTTGCAAAATTAAATCTAAGAATTATATACTTTATATATATTTTTTTATTCGTTATTTTCTCTTAAAAGGAGTAAAGACAAAAAAAAATCGAGTTTTTCGTTTATAGATTAAGACCGTGGTCATAACGTAAGTCGGTTTTGTTTCTATTTCCATCCCAATTATTTCGAATGTATTTTTTTTCTGTTGATATTAAGAGTTAAGAATTAATAAATTCAAATTAAATTTGGAAGAAATTAATATATTTTTCTAAACGAATTTATTCATATTTAATTCTAGTTTTGTATGAAAACTTTTTTTTTCATGAAAAATTAATTGCTTCACCTTTCTTATCATTGATTTTCCTAATTAAAATCCTGGCCCTGTTTTTTTTTTTCTGTCGCTTCCAAACGCTGCCTACACCTTAATATCACTGTCACTGCGCAACACCAACACAGTAACAGCATACATTAACACTCTTACACTACAACAACACAAACAAACAAACCCACTGTTCTCTCTTTGGTTTTTGATTTTCAAATTGTGGTTAGTTAGGGTTCTTCTTCTTCTTGTATGAGGTTGAAGCATCACTAAACAGATCTGTGATGGCGAGCACCCACATTGGGAATGCCGGAGAACCCGACCCCAAGTCCTTCAAGCCTCGCCCCAAGAAACCCTCCGACGACTTCATCACGCTCTTTCACGGCTCCGATCCGGTCCGCGTCGAGCTCACGCGCCTCCAGAATGAACTCCGAGGCATCCACCATTTCTTCAACTTCAATTTCACTCACCAACTTCTTTCTCGACGAAAAATAAAACATCATACTGGATACCTCATCGTTCGTGTGTACAAAGAGTGTGCTTTGTTCAAATTCACTGAAAAACCGAAATTAAATGAATTAACAATTAATTAATTAATTGATTCTTCTTAATTTTTATATCACGAGCTTGTTGAAACTGAGCATGGAACAAGTTAATTAAAAAATGCACTTGCTTTATTTAGTTTGATTATTCGTGTCACGTGTTTTTTTTTGTTAACTCTGGATTAGCTGGCTTGCAGAGAAAGATAGGGAGCTTGGGGACGCACTTGCGGAAATTAAGTCATTGAGGAATTCGGAGCGTCTTAAGGAAAAGGGGGTTGAAGAGGTATCTTCTCTCTTGAATTCTCTAAATGCTGTAATCCGCTTTGTAATTTTTCAGAACAGAAAATTGTATTTTATGTTAACTTCTGAGATGAAAATGGGATAGTGTCTGTCTCGGTGAACCGTTGAATTAGGCATTTCTGATTTTCTTGATTAAGTGCTCAATTGGTCAGCAAAAGATAATTGGTCCTTTGATTATTTGGTTTCATACAGTGAACTTGGAGTCTATTTGGCTAGTGAATTTGCTTAAAACTATTTTCATATTATAGAAGCAGAGCAACAGTAAATTTGAATCAATTGATCTTGAAATATAGAATTTATAGAAATCTTCAAAAACTGGGATGATAGATGAGGAAGCTGTATTATTATTGGTGTGATAATTCTGTATTATTTGCTTCTCCTGCATTTGTAAGTTGTTTCTGGGTCCATGATAAGATTTATTTATTTATTTATTTTCTAGTTGTATTCTATTCTCAACAAGGAACCTAGGTATTATGTGGTATGAACGAGATTCCCACTAAAGCAGTGAACTACTACATTTTGTTTTCCTTGTTTTCTTTGACAAAGCAAAGCAATGCACTACTGTATACATTCACTTTAGAATGTTCTCATTTCTCTAGAACAACAACACGCTTTTAGTAATTCTGAGTTGAAGTATTAAATTTTTCGAGGCTTTTGCTACGTGAATTCTGTATGTATAAGATTTTGGTAGTTAAAGATTTCAAATTTCATTTTTTATAAAGTGTTTTAATTCTGTTTAATCATCTCAGCTGACAGATGAGCTGAACAAGGTGGATGAAAAGCTAAAAGCTGCTGAAGTTCTTCTGGAAAGTAAGGTAGTAATAGTAGTTACACTAGGTATTACCTCATTGGATTTTTTCTTCACTTCTTAATAACCATTATTTCAGTGCAACTTAATGCTAGTAATATGTTTGACAGAACCTTGAAATAAAAAAAATCAATGAAGAGAAGAGGGCAGCAATGGCTGCACAATTTGCTGCAGAAGCTACTCTTCGAAGAGTTCATGCTGCACAGAAAGATGATGAAATGCCTCCTATTGAAGCTATTATCACGCCCCTGGAGGCAGAGCTTAAGCTTGCTAAGATGGAGGTACATTTTGATTACTATGTTATGCATTGAATTGATTTTCATCTGGGGCTGGATGGTAGTTTATTCAGTTATTTGATGTCCCATGGGTGTCTCATTCAATGATCAGAATCAAGTCTAAGGAGGATATCTATTTATCCTTGCTGCTATACTTTTTTAGGTGGCAAAGCTGCAGGATGACAACAGAGCACTAGATCGGCTAACCAAATCAAAGGAGGCTGCGCTTCTTGAGGCTGAGAGAACGGTTCAGATTGCTTTGGCAAAAGCATCCTTGGTTGATGATCTGCAAAACAAAAACCAAGAGTTAATGAAACAGATTGAAATATGCCAGGTTTCTGATTTCTTTTAATTTACTTGTGGTTACACTTGCTAGTAAGGCATATATATTTTTCATACTCAATGATTGGAATACAAAATTTAGTGAAGTATTTTACACCGTTGTTAGGAGGAGGGCAAAATCTTGGACAAAATGCTTCGCCAAAAGGTTGCTGAAGTTGAAAAACTAACCCAAACTGTTCGGGAGCTTGAAGAGGCAGTCTTGGCTGGTGGGGCTGCTGCTAATGCTGTCCGTGATTACCAGCGTAAAGTGCAAGAGATGAATGTAATTATTACCATTCTTTACATTCTAATTATCATATATGCTGTTTGTTGTTTTGAGTCCATTGCAGATGCTCTTAGCTGCTTATATGTTCTAACCTTCAAACTTGACATAGGAGGAAAGGAAAATTTTAGAGCGGGAAGTAGCTCGTGCCAAAGTTACTGCAAACAGGGTTGCGACTGTAGTTGCAAACGAGTGGAAAGATGCTAATGATAAAGTGATGCCTGTGAAGCAGTGGCTAGAAGAAAGAAAATTTTTTCAGGCATGTAAACTGCTCAGAAATTGCTTTTGCTTTATCTTTTGAAAGTTATTTGGATATTTCTGGTAACTGATGTTCACTAAATACTCCTGTTGATTGATGTTTTCAGAGTGTCATGTATAAGATATTTCATTTTTCCTGTTCTAATCTTTGACACTAGTCTTCTTGGTTACGTTGTGGTTAGATGTTTATATTCCTGATGCCAAGGTTAGAGGACTACTGACTGGTGAAGAGGGTAGTCAGTCATAAGTGGAAAAACTGCAAGAGAGGCTGAGAGATATTTTTTATATTATTTGTGATTCTATTTAATTTATTTTCAGCCATAACATTAAAGTGCTAGAAGGAAGTTATTTGATTGCACATAAATTAGATGAAGTTTTTTAGGCTTTATTGAAAACATGAACAATTTCATTATTTTGTAGGGTGAAATGCAACAATTACGTGATAAATTGGCTATAGCTGAGCGTACCGCAAAAGCAGAGGCACAAATGAAGGTGCATAATGTTTTATCTGACTCCAAACACTTGATTCCTATTGAAAAGCTTATTCTAAAATATTTAATTGATGTCACAGGAAAAATATCAATTGCGCTTCAAAGTTTTGGAAGAAAGGGTTAAGACATCTAATGGTAATTTCAAATTCACTGTATCAGATGGAAGAAACATTGCCACCGGGCCTTCACGGCGACAGTCTTTTGGTGGAGCTGAGAGTCTCTCTGCATCTTCTTCCAATGGATACTTATCGAGGAAAACCTCAATTTCAAGATCAGGTTCTCTAAGATCTAATAGTGCTAATGTGTTACTAAAACATGCCAAACTTTCATCTAGATCATTTGATGGTGGTAGTAGAAACCTGGAGAGAGAGAGGCGAACCTCTGATGCAAATGGGGTAGATAACATGCCAACAAACACCAATAATCAGACCGTCACCAGTGAGACTATTACTGCACACAAGGAGAGTGCACATGGTATTCAAGTAAACAAATCTATAGCAGAAAATGAAGACTGTGTTTCAGGAATGTTGTATGACATGTTGCAAAAAGAGGTCATATCTCTTAGGAAAGCTTGTCATGAAAAGGACCAGACTCTTAAAGACAAGGATGATGCAATAGAGGTATCATCTCAATTCATATATAAGATTACCTATTCCACTTTTTCCCTTGTCTAATTCATTTTTTTTTATTTAATGTTGGAAGATGTTGGCAAAAAAGGTTGATACGTTGAACAAAGCTATGGAAGTTGAGGCCAGAAAAATGCGTAGGGAAGTTGCTTCTATGGAGAAGGAGGTTGCCGCAATGCGGATAAGCAAGGAACATGACCATAGGGCACGCCGAGCTAGTGCTCCTAGGGGGAGTGTAAATTCCCATACAATTTCTACCAGGTCAATTTTCTATCTTTATTTTTCTTTACTGTGATACTGTTTTTTTTATGCTTAATTGTTTAGTATAAAAAGAAAATTATTACTTGAATAACCACCCTGCCTTTTCTATTTGCATTGGAAACTTCTACCTATTGTGCAATTCTTCTCGTTCTTGAATAACCACCCTGCCTGATCTGGTTCCAGTTACACTAGGATAACTGAAACATTTTGACCCTGAAAATAAAAGGGATTTCAGTCCTGGTATAAAACAAAGGCCGGTATCTTGAAAACGTAATTTTATTGTAAGCCTCTTATCAAGGGATGATCTAGTATGTTGCAGTGTTGATGCTTAATTTTTATGGACATTCACAGCACTTCTCATTGGATTTTCAGGAGTGCACGTAACTTTTAGCCAAAACCATTGGCAGTGAGTCCCTGTGATCCGTGCTGAACAGAGTTGCTGATTTATTATTTTTTATTCTCTTTCCCCTATCTCCTGTATTTAAGTTGTCTCGACCCCAGGGGTAAGGTGTAAAGAAAGAACCTTATGTTTTTGTAGGGAATCCATGTCCTGTAAATCTTTTTGTATACCATCTTCAGAAAGAAAACTTAGAATTAGTTGCTCCACGTGATTTGTGGAAGTATCTGAATATATAGCTTAATCTGGATTGATTCTTCTACTCCAAACGGGATTGAAAATTTCTTTGTTTTCACCAAATTCTTAGCTGAAAAAAAAAATTGATGCCATTGATCTTAGTCAGAAGTCTTTAGTGATTAAACTTATGCTCACACAAGATCCTCTTCTCCCTTGCCAGTAATATAGTAACCTTTAACAGTATCATATTTTTAAAAGAGAAACACACGGAAGCAAAATTAAAAGAGTACTAGAACAAAATATAATATTAAAGGATCTTCATCTTAGAAATACTTTCTTACAACACTTAAAATTAAGTAATTAGTAATCAATGCACTAGACATTTTTTTATTTGGAAATAAAACATGTATTTAAAAGTTATTATTGGTTAGAGACCAAGTAAGACTTAATTTAAATTCTAATCTCTAATGCTATTTTCCGTTTCTAATGTCAAGAAAACAAAAATAACTTCATTTCTAATTTCATTTCTAGTAAAAAGTGACAGAAAAAAGGTCTACTTCAACCCTAGCCTTCTACAAAGCGACTACAATACAACTAGCAAATGGTAATATAAATTCTCCCTTAATTACCCTTTGTTTATGATATTTGTCTTTTTCTCATTACGAGATGATTAATTTTTCAAATCATTACGAATTGGGGTAAGAGAATTAAAGTGTACAAAAAGTAAAAGACATATGCGAGGCCCACAAAAACTTACAGGATGAGATTCCTCTCTTTTCATTTCCAAAGATCCCTCAACCAGTATTATTTGAAAGCTGAATCAGTATTAATGACTACTTTCATAAAACAGGAATATTAATGTTGCTTGCAAGTGAGATCCCATTTAATAAATAAACTCTAATAAACAAAACATCATATAATATATTTTATCATATAATATATTTGTGACATAAATAAAATCGATCATTACAATTATCTAAAATATTATGTACTAGAAGAAAAGATTAAGGTCATAGGATTTGCTCACAGAACAAGAAATTGCAAAGAAACACGGTCCTAAAAGATTCTCAAAAGAGCGATAACAAATCAGCATAGTCTAAATTGCTGCATTTCCACCCTCCACGCGATCACCAGGAATTTCTATATTTACTCACACCAACATTGGTGATCATTGCAAGAAGAACAACCAAACAAGAAACAAATACAAAGAGAAAAAGGGTAAGATAGAGAAAAATAATTCTAACATATAAATAAATAACCAGACTATAAGCAAGAGCAACATGTGATAGCAAACAATTCAAAGATCCTATAACTCAATTGTTCAAATATATGTAATGAAATTGAATTCATTGGTTGATTGCACTTGTGGTGGTCTCTACTGTTCTGCAGAACCATTGCCAATGAGTTTCACCCTACCACACACAAGGTTAGTCCATGATCATCTAGAGCCATTATCCTGCCAAAGACTAAAAACCTCATGTTACTCTCACCACATGAACTAGTATACTCTATGTGAGTCTGATTGATTCATTAGAGTGTCAGGATGTGACTTTGCTTGAATCCTTAAGTCATTACACACCCTACTTTATCACCATAAGAGTTTTTCCATGAAACCCTTGCATATTCCACATGATATTACATAATAATAATCATCTCATGTTAAACATATCCATTACAGTCTCAAAGCATCACATCATACATGCACGATATTATACAACATGCTTTTAAGGAGTGAAACATCCAACCATATAAGAAATCAAGCAAATTTAAACACTTCCTTGCACTAGCCTCTTCGCTCAAGCTACAAGCCTTTGCTTTAGCGACGTAAGTTCTCTTACTTAAGGCGAGACATTCTTACTTGGGTGAGAGCTCGAACAGTGAGCACAGTGAGATTCTCGCCTGAGCGAGATTACTCTTTGCTCTAAAACTGAAGCTCCTCGCTTGAGTGATAACTCGAGCAAAAATAGGTAAGTTTTCTGCTATTCTCGCTTAGGTGAGGGTTGCTCGCTTAGACAAAAAGAGCAGATTTCTCCTTTGCTCGTGCATGCAAACCAGAAAAACAAAACCAAACAACAACCAGTTAATTTTCATACAATCACACACAGTATTCTGTTAGTACTTTGTTAGACAACAACTCTTTACTTGTGAAAAAACTTTAATCACCTCTTGTTGTTTATTCATACAATACATAATATATTTATAGACCCACATTTCCTGACCATTGTACTCTCAACGGCTATAAACGGCTATAAATGGTTAACTCATTAACTACCTAGACTCCAACGGCTAGTGCATTAACCACTCACAACGGCTAGTTTCTTACAACGGCTAGTTATCCATAATTGTTAATACATTTAAGTTTATTAAAAACCCAACAAAACTCCCCCGTAAACTTAAATGCTTCTTTTATTCTCCATTTTTATTCCTTTATTCTTCATCACGACTTCCAACGTGTAATAACTCTTCTCACATTGTGCTTGTCCCTTTCATGAATAGTTAAGTTCTTTGCTTTCATGACTGACTTCCCTTTCACTTTATCTATGGTCGACTTGTATTTCACTTTCCCTATGGCTAACTTGTTCTCTACTCTCTCAGTTTTTGCATTCTTACTAGCAAACCTGTTCTTCTCTTTGGCCGACTTGTTACTCATTAGGTTCTTTGTCTTTGTGGCCGACTTGCCGTTAACTAAGTTCTTATCAATAGGCCGACTTCCTTTTGAATGATCAGACCACACACACGTATTATTGTGCTCAATCTCCTCATCCATTTCAAGTCGCCACTTCTCATCTTGCACCTCTAGTGCAGCTCTCAGATCCTTCTTAACTTGTAACCGTTCTTGCAAACTTGAAACATCTTCTTCAAATTCCAAGCGCCACTTTTGCAAAGCTTGTTTCCTTCTCTCTACGCTTTCTTGTAGAATTAAATTGTTTCTAACCTCCTTTCCAATATTCTGTTGCAAGTCTCCTTTTGCAATTTCTAACATTTAGATTAGAAGCTCTTCTTCTTCAAATTCTGAGCTATTCAAGCTTTTCACGTGCTCCATCGAGCTATTTGAGTAATCTACGCTACTCGACTGTCTGGTTGAGTTATCAACTATACTCAGTCTTCTTGTTGAATTCTTCATGCTATTCGGTCTTCTTGTCGAGTTCACCACTTGCTTATGCTCGACTCCCGAGCTACGCGCCATCATCAATAATGTCGCTTCTTCTTCAACATCTTTTGTGAGGTTGATCGTCTCTTCCTTTCTACTTTTAGATCTACAATCTTTGGTAAAATGTCCGGACTTACCACAACTGAAACACTTGCCCGAGTAGCACTCTTTTGCATAATGGCCATACTTGCCACACTTGAAGCACTCAATATTTGAGTTGCTTGATTGACCTCCTCTCCATGGACCTCGTCCTCTTCCGTGCCAATTTTGTTGATCGGATTGTTCTTTCTCTTCTTGTCCTCGGCTTCTACCACCAGGACCACTTCTTATACCTCTTCGATATCGTCCTCTACCTTGAGTATTCTGAGCTTTCTCATCTTTAATTGACATCTTCGTTTGGAGTAATTGATCAATTGGCTCCCACTTCTTCTTTCTTTGTTCGTGTGCTTCAAGAGATCCCGCAAGCTCTTCAACTGTGAGCTTTGATAGGTCCTTCGACTCCTCAATCGCACACACCACATTCTCGAAGTCGTTTGTCAATGACCTCAAGATCTTCTCCACAACTCGGTTAGCGGGTAACGTCTCTCCATTTCTACTAAGTTGATTCGCCACAGTTTCAACCCGAGTAATGTACTCGGCTACTCCTTCGGTCTCTTTCATCCTCATGCTCTCTAGTTCGCCTTTAAGTGTTTGAAGTCGTACCTGCTTCACTCGGTCATCTCCCTTATACGCCTTCTCTAAAATATCCCACGCTTCTTTTGAAGATTTGGCACTTGCAATCTTCTCAAAGCCAGACTCGTCCACAACTTGGTATAGGATGTACAAAGCTGCCTTGTCCTTCACATGTGCGTCTTTCAGCACTTTCATCTGGGCATTTGACCAACCTGTAATGTTGGCTGGTTCATCGAAACCATCTTCAACCACCTCCCAATTTTCTTGGGATCCAAGAAGGGCCTTCATTTTGAGACTCCAATTGTCATAGTTGACAGCCTTTGTCAACTTGGGCAGGGAAATACTGTTTGTAAGATTGGCCATCTCACTCTCTTTTTTCTCAAATACTTAGCTCTCTTGCTCTCTTTTTTCAAACACTCAAGCTCTCTAGCTCTCTCTTTTTTCTACTCAAACACTCGAGCTAACTGGCTCTGATACCACTTTGTTAGTACTTTGTTAGACAACAACTCTTTACTTGTGAAAAAACTTTATTCACCTCATGTTGTTGTTTATTCATACAATACATAATATATTTATAGACCCACATTTCCTGACCATTGTACTCTCAACGGCTATAAACGGTTATAAACGGCTAACTTATTAACTACGTAGACTCCAACGGCTAGTGCATTAACCACTCACAACGGCTAGTTTCTTACAACGGCTAGTTATCCATAATTGTTAATACATTTAAGTTTATTAAAAACCCAACATATTCAACGGTTAAAACACGATTTAGAACCACAAACAGTCATACATTTCAAAAGCATTTGAAAACTCTAGCTTCCCTTACCTTAACATATGCTACTACTCTTGATAAGGAGAGAGCCCTAGGTGGAGAGGAGTATTACAGCTCCAAAACAGACTAGGAAGCTAAAAAACATGAATACAAATGGATGAAAAATGAGCTTTAAGGAAGACCCCAAGACAGAACCAACACAACCAAACTAATAATGAAGAAAGGATGAAGGTTTGGGGTTCAACTTACATGGAAGAAGAGCAATTCGGTTAGCTCAAAGGAGGATCTTGCTTAAGCCCTAACTCAGATTTTGTTTCAAGGAGAGCAAGAGTAAGTGAACTGTTTTGGGTGAATGAGAGAAAAAATGAGTGAAAAGTTGAGTCGAAAAACTGAACGGATTTTCGAAAAGAAAACAAGTGGCTAACTTGAATTCCTTTTTACTAAAGTTGGACCCAAAACTTTTAAAAACAGAAGTAAGTTTCACAAATGTATTTATGCATTTAATTAGTATAATAAGTTATGATGTAAAAATATTATTTAAAAAATGTTTAATATTTTTTTATACACTAAAAAAATTTGTTGATGGTTAACTAATTAAAAGTAGACTTAAATATATTTTTTGTTCTTAAAATATAGTGGTACTTTATTTCATTTTTAGTTACTATGTACTTTTGTTAACTTCTAGTCTCGTAAAGAAATTGTTTTAATCTATGTTATCATGTTTTTCTTTTTAATATATTTATTTTCGTTTTCTCAGTTCATATAATGTTTTGTTTAAAATAAATTATATGAACTAAAAATACATTATCTGCGACTCGCGTCCTTTATTCCTTGTTTGCAAGGATTTAATGTCCATCTAGCCATTAAGAGGGAAAATATTCCTTTATCTTAGTTAAACTTTTTCCTCTTATTTTCTATATCCTTACATTTGTCCAACTTGTGCATGCAACGTAAGAGTGGATAAAAAATTCAATTTTTATGATCCAATCCATTTTTTCTATGATCCAATCTATTTAATATCTATTTTATTAAAAATTTAATCTATTTAAAATCCATTTTATTGGATCTGGATATCAATCTAATCTACATTTTATATATTTTATGGATTGGTTATCCATTCTCGAAATCTAGATTTTCAAAATGGATAATCCAAAATATTCAATCCAAATTTTCACTTTATATTTTTTGTTAGGTTAGGCTAAAGGTTGAGATAGACTAGTCCAAATTTAGTCGTATTTGATTGAGTTGGCGTGACCCTGTACAAAATTTGGCCGAATTGGGCCAAATTTTGTTAAGTCGGCCCCGATCGAGATTTGACCTAGTTGGTCTTGGACAAAATTTGGAAGTATTCGGCCAAATCTGTCAAATTCTTTGGTGTTAGCCCTATGAACACAAATTTGGATCCACATCCATTATTTGGATCCAAAATGGATGTGGATTAGATTTTCGATAGGGCTAACACCATAGAATTTGACAGATTTTTTGTCGAGGCCAACGAGGCCAAATTTCAGCATGGGATGAACTTGGATGACTTTCAAACGAATTTTGGTTGGGGATGACGTGACCAAATTTGGGCTAAGGTCGACTCGAAAAAATTTCAGTCGAGATTGACTTGACTGGATATGACCAATTTTGGCCAGAGCCGACTTGGCCAAATATGACCACATTTAGGTCAGATCCTGATCAGTCAAATTTCGGTCAGGGTTGACTCTATTAAATTCATTGGTCGGGACCGACTTGACTGAATATGACCAATTTGCAATCACAGCCGACTAAGTTGAATATAGTCAAATTTCGTTCGGGACTTAGTCGACCGAATACGGCTAAATTTGGGCAAGTTCCGACTTGACCAAATCGACTGAATTTGGCCAAATTTAGGTTATGACTGACTCGCCTAAATATGACCAAATTTTGATCGCGATCGACTTTGCCAAATATGACCAAATTCAGGCCAGGACCAACTCGGTCAAATTTTGGTCGAGGCCAACACGATTGAATTTTGACCGGAGTCGACTCGACAGAATTCGACCGAATTTCGGTCGTGGCTGACTCAGTTGAATACGGCCAAATTTCGATCGTGACCGACTCATTTGAATACGACCAAATTTCACTTTAGGCCATCTCAGCCAAATACGACCAAATTTGGGTCAGGGCCGACTCGGCCAAATCTCAATCGGGACCAACTCGATTGAATTCGACCAAAATTTGACTAGAGCCAACTAGGCTGAATATTGTCAAATTTTGGTCACGGTTGTCTCGGCCGAATACGGTCAAATTTTGTCCAGGTCGACTCAGGCCAATGCAGTCAAATTTGGGTCGGGGTGAACTCAACCAAATACTTCCAAATTTTGTCCAGGACTAGCTGGGTCAAATTTCGATCGAGACCGACTCGACAGAATTCAGCCAAATTTTGTATAAAGTCACGCCAACTCAATCAAATACGACTAAATTTGGACTAGTCGGTTTCAACTTTTAGCCTAACCTAACCAAAAATATAAACTGAAAATTTGGATTTGATATTTTGGATTATCCATTTTGAAAATCTAGATTTAGAGAATGAATATCCAATTCATAAAATATATAAAATATATATCAGATTGATATCCATATCCAATAAAATGGATTTTAAATGGATTGAATTTTTAATAAAATAGATACTAAATGGATTAGATCATAGAAAAAATAAATTGGATTATAAAAAATGGATTTTTTTGCCCACCCTTGATTACAATTTTGTGACACATCCCTTTGCATATTGAATGTCACAACAGAAAATCAATAAAAAAATATTGTCTGCCAACATCTAAACACTTTTCTAAAATCATCCATGTAATAATGGCAGACATCTGCAAAAGCTTCAAATTATTCTTGTTGCATAAGATTAGCTTTCCTATTTCCGGTAAAATAATGTTCTTTCTCTTCTTTCGGTCAATAAGAAACTTGAAGAATGATAAATAGCAAAGAAGAACCTTAGCTATACTGCAACCAGTAAACCAAAGAACCATTATTTTATGAAAAAATGTAGTATTTCAGTGCAATAATGTGAGAAGTGCGACGTGGGACATGGAATGTGAGACATGAGTGTGATACGTGGGATGTGGGACGTGCGATATGAGACGTGAGACGTGAGACGTAGGACGTGAAACGTGAGATGTGAGACGTATGACATGAAACGTAGGACGTTGGACGTGGGACGTGGGACGTAGGACGTGCGACATGAGACGTGAGACGAATGAGGTGGGACGTGAGACATGAGACGTAAGACGTGGGACGTGAGACGTGAGACGTAGGACGTGGAACGTGAAACGTAGGACATAAGACGTGGGACGTGGAATGTTGGATGTGAGACGTGAGACATGAGACTTGAGATGCGAAACGTGGGACGTGGGACGTGATACGTGAGACGTAGGATGTGAGACGTGGGACGTGAAAGGACATGAAACGTGAGACGTATGACGTGAGACATGGGACGTGAGACGTGAGACGTGAGACGACGTGAAACATGAGACATATGACGTGAGACGTGGGACGTGAAACGTGAGACATATGACGTGAGACGTGGGACGTGGGATATGACGTGAGACGTGGACGTGGGACGTGAGACGTGAAACATGAGACATATGACGTGAGACGTGGGACGTGAGACATGCGACGTGAGACGTGGGACGTGGGACGTGGGACGTGGGACGTGGGATGTGGGACGTGAGACGTGAGAGACGTGGGACGTGAAACGTGGGACATGAGAGACGTGCGATGTGCGACGTGAGACGTGAGACGACCGTAAACACTAAACCTTGAAATTTATATTCATAAACTTTAAACCTTACAAATTAATTGAAATTTTAGAATTTTAATAAAAGAATTGTTATTGTATCCATAAATTTGTATCGACAAATTTAAATTATACTCTTGTAAAAAAATGTATTAATAAGGAATGGACCTTTACTTTAAGTTCATGACTTTTAACTCAATTAAAACATTCAAATTTATTCCTATCATTCAAATGCATTAGATGATTTGGTTGGATAATAGATTTAAGATTAGTTTTTCAACTTTGTACAAACTAATTAAATAAGATAAGTGATCAAGTCATCCAACATTAAAGCATAAATCAAACCACTAGCATTAATAAAAGCATAATCATATATGTAAATCAACAAGAGTGCAAATAATTATAAAAGACTACATCCAAGGAGAGTTTAGCCCTTCATGTTGATAACTCCATTTACAAGTATATGAAGTTCTTGTCCCTCTCTCATAACTCTCTCAAAATGTTACAATGAATACAAGAAAAAAAAATCTGAAAGATGTCTAAGAGAACAACTTCCACTACTAAAAATTCTTATATTACATGAGAATTTTCTTGCAAATTTGTTTAAAAAATTTGCAAGAAAATATTTTTTTCCTACTATTTTTTTTAAGAATCTTAATTGATAGGTAATTCTTTCGTAGGTAATTATTTCTTACAAAATTATAAAATTCATAAGTATTTCTTATAAAGTTTGTTGCGAAAAGTATTTCATACAAAATATTTTACAAAAAAATTGGCAGCAATTTCCTACAATTTTTTCATAGCAAAATTTGTAAGTATTTCTTGAAAAAAAAACAAAACAAAATTGACAAGAAATATAAATTTTTTTAGTAGTGTCCCTAAATTAAAACAGGACTATATTTTTATAGAAAATAAAGCTTGACACTTAGCTTAAGCCTTAAATGCTTAGCAATGGAGCTTTTCTCTGCAAGATTTTCTTTCTTGAGACTCAAGCTTTATTTTTTGGTGTTTAACCTAAGGTTTCCTTCCTATGAAGGTATTATTTGGGCTTAACTCTTAATCTTAGTGTTCAAGCTCTCAGTCATCGATCAATTTAGGTTTCATTCACCATGGATTTTCCTTCATAGCTTAACGCCTCACTTTGTAGTTTAGCTCTACAGACAATATTTGAATTTGTCTTTGCTTCTCAACGTTCAACATTAATCATATAACTTAGATGTAAGGTTTTTCTAAGATGACAAAAAGTGATACATTTCCATAAAAAATATATTAAAATCATACTTATCTAATTCTCAATATCATGTTTTGTATTTCTAAGTTAAAATAGTTTTATTTACTCAATAAATATATATATATATATATATATATATATAATTCTTGCATTTTAAGTATCAAAATTATATATCAAATCAAATAAATTAGATACTTATTAATATTTCATGTAATTTATAATTTTATATAACATGAGCACGAAAAGTAATGTGACATTTCATACAAGACAAAAACATACCTAAAGTTAAATAACATACTTTTTCTCAAAACAATTGAAGAACAATATAAAAATTTTAATGAAATCCTTAAGGTAAGAAACTACAAATACACACAAAGAGACGTAATCATCAACACAAGTACAACTTTCCTAAATAGTTTAGAAGTTTACTTTTTTTTTTTTTTTACATCTTAACTTATGTATTAATGACAGAGAAATACTATATATCCTTCTTGTAAAATAAACACCTTTATAAGTAAAAATTCATACTATTTTCTCTTTATGATAGTTATTTCTTAATATTCAACCTTTGTTTTGTTTGAACAAATAGTTAAAATAAATAATATTTTGAAGCTTTTAGTCTCATGAGAGAAATTAAGACAAAATGTTTAATAGGTTTCTTTTTATACTCAAGGTAATTAAGAACCATTATTTGATTATAATAAAATTACTTAAAAATTTATTAAAAAAAGAGAGAACTGTAATTAATTTAAGTGTTACAAGTGAACTAATATAAAACATTTAATGTCTCTATTATCCTTTAAACAACCTCTCTTGGATGATATAATATTTTCTCGCAAAAAAATAAAAATAAAAATTCTACTTTATTCAAATCTTTTTATAACCTACCTATATCTTCAATAAATCTCATATGCTTTTCTGAATTTTGTATTATTTTCATACACCCAATCAACGAATTTTTTTCCTCTTTGTTTTATATTTATACATCTTTTCAACAAAACTATATAAATTACGACTTATTCGGTAGGGAAAAGAGAAATAAAATATACAAAAAAAAAAACGATAAAGTGAAAACATGTAAAAAGTAAAATAAAAAAAAAATATAAATGTAAAAAAAGAAAAAAAAAATAAAAATAATGTGAAGAACTGTTATGAATCCCACCACTCATAAAATTATATTTTCTCAAATTTCTACCTTCATTTATCCCTAGCATTTCATTCTAATTAAACAAAGTCTTAAATACTGAGACATTCA